>JGI24159J19872_10003317_pt1 | contig 19952 bp, 14 predicted proteins | sample Ectturendosymbi4_FD_19872 | JGI IMG/M metagenome (IMG submission 19872) | reverse complement strand
ATCAAGATCAGTTTGGAGCAAATTTATTGCAGCCATTCGCGTACACCTAAAATTCAGAATGGTTTTCTACAATTTTTGTTATTAGTTCTGAGGTCAACATTTGTTGCTAAACATGTAAATGCGAAAAGAATGAGTATTATAGCTATGGGTGTGCTTTCACACTGAACTCAAGCAAACAATTTTGAACTCGAGGTACGTCAAAGCCATGGGCGTCCGCAGGGGCGATCGCTCCCCCTGTAACCTACGAATTAACCTTATTTACCACGATTGTGTGCAATTCGGAAAACATCATTCGCAATACAAGGCTATTTTGTCATCCATTGTTTTGTCACAGAAATGTTGTGAAGTATACTTCACCTCTCTTAAAGTGGTGAACCCGTAATGAGACTTGACTAACCAATATTACTGAAATTTCCCCCCTAACCTTATTGACTAGATCTGACCCGGGGTCAAAACGAGCATTTGAACCTCTCTGAAAATTGGGATTAAAAACTAAAACTTTCTAGAATATGTGACGTCAGCAGCTCAATTCCGATAAAATGATTTATTTCTTGCAATAGCAGTTTATTTGCCGGTACAACACTCACACGGCACAAGAGTCAGGTTCAAGGGTGTACGCAAGAGGGGGTTGGGGTGGAACCCCCCATTGAGCTTGATATTTTACAAAACTTTATTACCTGCGCAAAGGAGATTTTTCGCATACTTTTTGCTTGTTAATTTGTCGACTTGATGCAAATACCACGGAATAAATTTGGATGAAAATTTCAAGGAACATTGTAAATAGGCCAAAAAGTAATAATTAAGTTTTGGTGGGAATTCGGGCTATCATCTGCGTCTAGAAACCACCTCACCACTTTTTGCAGATCCTCCATCCACTACGCATGTTTAAGATTGTGTTCCGCGATAGTTCACTTCATCCGAAACAATTGTCTTTATTTTGTCTGCTGAGGCTGATCAGCGCAAGCGCTGACCGCATTGGCTACATTAGCAATTTCTGTAGCATGATAGAACTGTTCAACGAGCTCAAAAACAGCTTTTTTTAACATAGAAGCATTCAGGCATTTGATAATGTCTGAGCAGAGAAAAAGGAAAACTAAAAATTTGCTGTACTTCTATACATAATAAAAAATTGAAAGTTTTCTTGCTTACTTCATGCGCACTCTCAATTCTTGTGTAGTTTTGCAAGGTTCGATCTTGCAAACCGGAGTGTGCGCCAGCCGGTCCAACCACACACTTTCTATGCTCGACTTCTCGTATTCGACAAAACATCAGCGCAGCCTCATTTTGCAGCTGTAAATTGCTCGGACGCAGTGATGAGTGTGTTTTACTCCCATGTTTTAATACGCACCCTGATATTTTTGCAGTTATGAACTGCTGTGTCGTAGCGTTGATTGTATTTTCCTCCGATGTGCTATAGCTTGGAGGGCTGATAGTTTATATTCAGCAAGGGCGTGCGCAAGGGTGGTTGGGGTTAACCACCCTCGTTGGAACTTGATATTTTAGGAAAACCTTATTACCTGCGCAAAGGAGATTAATTGTTTTCGCATACATTTTGCTTGTTACTTTGTCGACGTAATGCAAATACCACGGAATGAATTTGCATGAAAATTTCTAGGAGCATTGTAAATGGACCAAAAAGTAGTAATTAGATTTCGGGGGAAATCTCCGTTATCGTCTGCGTCCAGAAACCATCTCACCACTTTCTGCATACCTTTCGTCCTCTACGCATGTTTAAGATTGTGTTCTGCGATAGTTCACTTTATCCGAAACAAGGACCGTAACTCCAGGACCGTAACCAGCTTGGGTTATCAGCGGGGCGAAGAGTTTTCTAAGAGGGAGACAACTTTTTAACAATGTCCAATAGTTTCAAAACACGTCCAACACATTTTTCCTGTGGGGGGACAATTTTCCTATGGAGGCTTCGCCCCTCTGGTTACAGGCCTGTGGACTTCTATACATCACAAAAAAACAAACGTTTTCTTGCGTACTTTATGCGCATTCTCAATTCTTGTGTAGTTTAGCAAAATTCGATCTTGCAAACCATGGTGTGCGCCAGCCAGTCCAGCCGCACACTTTCCAAGCTCAACTGCTCGTATCGAGACCTTAGCACAGCTCGATTTTGCAGTTGTAAATTGCTCTGACATAGGATGAGTGTGTTTCACTCCCCTGTTTTAACGCGCAATCTGATATTTTCGTGGTTATGAACTGCTGTGTCGTAGCGTTGAGTTTGTTTTTCTTCGATAGCCTAACTTGGAGCGCTGGTAGTTTATATTCAGTGCAATGACACATAAAATAAGGGGAGTGGATGTTGGAAAATATGCATATTATGTCAACAAACTTCGCCAAAACGTAGGTTTGGAAACATGGAAATGAGCCAAATTGTTACGTCACAAACAGCGCACACCAAATACAAATGACCACCATATGACCCTGAACCAAAAACTCCCCATGAAAATTTTCTGCGTACGCCACTGGTCAGGTTCACTGTTCTGGTGTCATGCAGTGCTGAGCTTGCAGTTCACTCATGTCCGCTCCTTTGCCTGCACTCTGCAAGCATAGGCGTAGCCAGGGGGGTCTAGGGGGCCATGTCCCCCCAAACTTTTAGAACATATAGTCCTTTGTGCTTTGAGAGGCGGTATCACAAACAAAATAGTGTTATTCGCCTAAAATAAAACATTTTGTCCCCCACCAAATGTTTTGGCCCCTCCAAACTTCTGGGCTGGCTACGCTACTGCCTGCAAGGGCAAGTTGCCAAACTTGCGAGCGGATTGTTTTACGGTTGATCTTTATCGTGTAATAATAACATGGCAACAAATCTTCAAATGTTCACTTCAAGTTACGATATTAGGCGTATTGTCGAATGTGACTCTTGAACGCAGACATCTTTGCAGGAAATGTAGCGAGACAGTGACTGCTGATAGTGGCAAGCAGGGATGTCGGAGAGCGGTGGCATTGAATCACTGACCTTTCAAACGAGGGCAAAGGTGTCTTTTGATAGGTAATTTTGTGATTTATCACGATCGAATTGAAACAAGTTGTCTGTAGTTAGTTTTATTATTTTTGAAGTCAACATTATTGTTGAACTGTAGCAAGCATAATTGGCAGGCCTTAAACCGGATTGGGACACCAGAGGAGGCGAAGACTCAAATTGTTTGAAGTATGTCCAACACTTTTTTCAAGGAAGGAGAAACCTTTTCGCAAGGGAGACTAAGACCCCTGCGCGCCTCTAGTTACGGGCCTGATAATTGATAGCGATTTTTTTGTTTCTCATACGTTTGCATTGCCCTCAACTTTTTTTCTGCCCCCCCCTCCCCTACCGACGTTCCGGCGTCCCTGCATAAAGCCCAGATTTTGCTTGTTAATTGCACGTCTGAGCGTTTAAGCGAGTTCAAAGAAACATGAGCGCAAGCCCTCGTAGTTGCTTGGTTAGCAAATGAGCTGCCTCTAAAAAACTGTGCTCACTGGCAGACAGGTACTTCATATGATGTGAACTCATTGCGTATTAATTATCGAAACTTCATGTTGAGCAATACAAAAACGAGTTTCACATACCTAGTCGCTGATAAACGTTAGTGCCATTGCACTAACCGTACACTATATCCGTTGGTCTGCTCTGTCCATTGCCGTAAAAGGTGGGAAAGCAGCAAGGTCGCACCCAGCTGATACTTTCGGGGGGCTAAATGCAGGGCCGGCGCTAGGTGGTTGGAGGGCCCCCCGAGCCAGGACTTTGGGGCCCCCAATATACAATACATTGCATGTGATACATTTATTTTAACAAATGCTTACAAAAGCATTTTCTACAGCATCAGCACAACGTATAAAGCAGATAGACTTAAGCACTTGCTATGTTTCAAGCTAGGAAAATGACTTTTTCCAAGTTTTCAAAAATACGTATGTTTCTGTCAACTCAGTCATACCTAATGTTTTAGCAGTTTCACTTTCAATAGATATCATTGCCAGATTTATTAGCCTTTCATCAATCATAGCTGATCTGTGAAACGTTTTGATTAGGTTCAACTTGCTGAAGCTCCTTTCAGCAATATAGCGTACAGCAGTGAATGGCAAACTTTCGTTAGAATGGCCCCAAGCCCCTTTCCATGACCGTCTGCAGAAATTTTTCCATGGGGCAACGTCGGAATTATACTGTTCAGGTTGCTGACGAAGCAATGTAAATGGACGTTTACAAAGCGCTTTGCCCTTTCTACACAAAAAGAAATTGCTCCATTTTACGGCAGTAGTCACAAAAAATGCTCTTCGTTGGCAGCAGTAGCCAAGTACAGTATATTGCCGTAAGTTACAAAATAGACTACCTGCAGATTTTTCAAGCAGGGTACTGTTTTACAAAGAAGCAAATTGCCATGGTACTTTGACAAAACCACAATTATGTCTTTATTTTACCTAGACTGACTTGGCAGCATCACTCAGAAACAAAAGCTGCAAACGCCTAAGATCTCGTCCAAAGCAATCAAACATCCTTTCAATAAATTCATGCTTGCCTTTACTGACCTTTCACGGTGAACGCTTATCCACATAAACCGGACAAGCGTTCAGTCTCACACTAGCAAAAAAGATTTTTCAGACTTAAACTTATCATGCTTCTTCTTGCACAGTATGCAATAAAAGTACGTGGCTATCCGTTATCAGAACTCACTGCCTTCCTGCATTACCTGCGCTCAACACTGGCATGCGGCAAAACGCCTACTGCCGTAAGGTTAAGTGACACGTAAAGATTCGTTGCCATGTTATTGCTACGCAATAAAGTCAAACAGCAGAACAACCTGCATTCTGCACGCAAGTTTCGCAACTTAACCCTGCAGACAGGCAAGCAGCGACATGAGTGAACTGCAAACTCATCACTGCACAACACCAGGACAGTGAACCTGGTTCTTGTGCACTGTGGTTGTCGTACCAGCAAATACACTTTCAATGCAAGAATTGAATCAATTTAAAAGGAAAATAGGCTCCTGACTTGAGATTTGCTGGAAATTTCTGGTTCTTGGTTAGTCCCAGTTTCCAAAAGGGGGGCGAATGATCGTTTTCCCCTCTTCCGGACGCCCAGGCCCTTTCAGTCGTAATTAAAGCCGGTGCTTTTTTTGAAGGTCCAATTTCAAACTTATGTTGTATTCAGTTATCTGTAATGTAGCAATGATATGTTAATGTAATAAAACCTTTAATGACAACATCAATGCCATGTTAACGTCAAAGAATCAATGTTCTGTATTACAGTAGCCTGTGTTTGATTCCACGCAACCAGCGCAGCAAACTCGGTCCAAAAGTTTTGCGCGCCCCAATAAAAAGTAGTGAACGGCCCACAATTGAGCCGAGGCCCACCACTGGGCACAGTGTTATTCGTTAAATAACTGGATTTCTCACTGGTGCAAAGTTTCGAGTTTTCATTGGACAACTCTGATGCAAGATACACTGGATATTACAGGCGCGGGTTACGACTACGATTTATTTACATTATTGTTCACCGGTTATTCTATTCTTGTACAGTGAAAGAGCACAACACACGTCTACAACAGTGGTGTGACTAACGGAGGTACAAGGGTGCAAACCTCCCCCCTGACAAGCTAAATACAAAACTGAGTCTCCATTTTGCTGATATTTCGGTATTCAGTACTTTTTTGGTTTTCAGTAAATTGTTTTTTGTTTTTTTTGGAAGTTTTTGGACTGTTGTTTTACGGTGATTTCGGGTTTTAGTAGCCTACATAGAAATCCACATCAAGACACACTTTCATTTCCAAACCTTCTTCTGAATGTTGGCGAGGGGCCCCCTACGGTGGCCAGTGGGCCTCTTTCAGCTACGTTTCCCACCCTGGCTTAAACATCTAGGTACGCAACTGGTCTACTACTTAATTTTCCTGAATAATTTTTTACTGGGCTATACTAAAAATGCTTACAATCAACGTAGATTCAGCAAACCTCACCTGCACAACAGTCAGCTTACCAAGGCAAATGCTGACAACGAAGCTATTCACAATGCATTTCGCAGTGGTTGGCTTTAGGAAGTTATGAGTCGTGTGAAGATTAATTTCTTTGACGTATTAGATAAATATGAATACTGAAAGAGGAAATGTGTGAAATCAGTTCTTGGTGAGTTCAGTTATGGTGTCTCCTGGTTTTTTTTAGGCGTTTTAGGGACCCGATTCGGGTCCCTAGAATCAGAGAAAATTATTATCGGGTCCCTAAAATCAGAGAAATCGGTTCCCTACAGATCCAAACCGGGTTCCTATCATTTTCCTTAAAAAAACCCTGGTGTCTCCATCATGCAGTAACAAAGGTACTCAGTCAGATTTGGGGGCCCCTTCCTCCGGCTCTGGCTAAATGATTGTAACTTGTATTATTTTCGGGGGGTAAATGATTGTAACTTTTTGTACCAAAAAACTAAACATGTTTTTAAAAATTTAGGGGAGGCAATTGCCCGGTTTCCCTCTGGTTGCGGGCCTGGAGAGCAGCGAGGGCGATCACAATCCCGTTTGTGAAAATCGAGCGTATATTCGCTTCGCCAACTCGTTTAAGGACATAGATGTGGACCAGCACAGCCATGTAAAAAAAAGGCTTAATGATTATGATTGCTTTCCCTAGCATTTTGCGTGAAGGTGGTTTGGGATTGCAAATCTTCGCGTTGTCAGACTATCTCTTATGCTTAAAACATCAAACGTGGTCTTAATAAACTTGTACCTCTGCATTTGTGCAACTAAAATGATTCTAAGACCGTGATATAAGCTTGATGGATGGATCTGGTTTAGTTAGTTTCAATCTCGAAAGATTTAGTAGTAGCTGTTTTATAGACAACTTGCAGTGCTTCATAGGCAGAGCGTGGTAAAGGTCCAGTAGCTCAATCAGAGGCGAATTTCATTTTCGGGGCCCTAGGCTATTTTAAATTGGGGCCCTTCTGGAAGGTTCGCGACGACTGATGTCATACAGATTAGTACTACACGTGCTCGTTACTTTCACCGAGCAAGTGGTTCCAATTTATAAACATATTGCGTTATTCTGAATACCCTCGATATCAGGAACAAAAACAGTCACAATGAAACTAACGAAAAAGGTAGCTGTGAAGTTATCTGACCACACTCACGTTGCATATTTATCGATTACCTCACTGGCCACACGTAAAATGAAAAATGGATTCCGGCGTTTTGTTCACACATTCTATGTAACAATAACCAGTTCTCAACGCCATAAAAAGAGAATGCATTCATTTCAATCAATCCATCGCCCCCGTTCTTCTGTGGAGACCTTTTGTCAGCGGCATAGTAAAAAAACGTGCGTTGAAACAAAACAAATATAATTGCTTACAAAAATGCTGGAAATTGTCCTCACTCCCAAAATCGGGGGCCCTAGGCTTAAGCCTTTTTAGCCTAATGGTAAATCCGCGCCTGAGTTCAACCTATTCGTTGTTGGGCTTACTCACGAGGAAGAGAGAAAGAAAAAGTTGGCGAAAATGGATGGAATTAGACAATTTTGGCGTTTGAAGTTAATATGATCCACCAACCGACGAATTTTCAGGTTTCGACTCGGTCATTGTAGTAAAGTGTACGTCTGGAAGGTTGAGGTCTCGACAGCTTTATTGGTGTGTGCGTTTTTTGCTCAATTGAGATCGAGTATTGATGCTCAGGGACGTTGGAATCTTAAGCTTCATGCACGTTGCATACATATTTCTGAGATGAATGCATGTGTTTTAAATTGCTGAAATTTTACAAGGATATTTCAGTTACGCCCATTCCGTAAGTTCACGGCGAATTGCAGCCGATTTTGTGTGCAGAAACATTGAAATATTTTAGTTTCCTTACATCGTAAGTATATCCATGCTTTTGCATGTATCACACAAGAAATGTGCGAACGAAAAGACGGCAACAGAACTGATATAACCAAGCTTTTTGTGTCATGAATATTTTGGTTTCGTGCAAACAAGCACAGCTGCAAGAAAACAAAATTGTTTGGGGTGCAAAAATTTATGCCCGAAACTGCTAAATTACTGCCAATGAGCAAAAAAACAAGAGTTTTTAATGTCTTCCAATACGATGACGGGCTAAGGATCAAGCCTTTGGGGAACACACTATCATGCATCATCTTCTTAAGGGTATACAGAAGATCAGGTTGAACATTTGTTCAGTCGCCAACAGCAAAATTAGCTTTGTATAACCACTGCTGCAAAACTACCTCTAAATTTTTTCAAAAATCTGGTAAATATGTTAATCTGCCAGATTTATACGAGAATTTTATGAGTTCTTCAAAAACGTTTTCCTTGTTTTGCAAACGTGTAAGGTGCGACTGCTGCTTCATGTGCAGCTCAATAGCTGCCTTGTTGAAGATCTATGCCCAAAAATCTTGACCCCCTCGTTTGGAAAATGTCGAAAAGGAATCTGGCTTACACTTTTAGCCTTACACTAACTTTCGACACAATGTTATGCCTGCGGAATTCGGCGAACCCTCGCCACTGCGCTCCTCTCCAATTTTACATATTAGTATGGACCTGCGTGCAGTGGCGTGACCAGACGTTTGAGCCAGAGAGGGAAAAACTTAGCTGAAGGGGGCCCACATGCCAACACTCAGAAAAAGTTAAGAAATGATAGTGAATCCGGATGTGGATGTCTGTATTAGCTAAAACCCGAAAACACCCCGAAAAACGCAAAAAAAACAAAAGTATACTAAATATCAAATTGTAAGCTGAGTGGAGGCCCGGTTTTTACCGGCCGGGGGCGGCTCACCCTCCTACTTCCGTCAGTTACGCCAGTGCCTGTGTGGTGGAAAGCAGTATTACCTGCAGCAAGTGATGGAAGAGCTAAACCGCTAACCGTAAAAATGGCAGTGAAAACGCACCGTGCTTTTATTTGTGTGCTTTTGCAGTGATCTGTATAGTTTACTACTGGTAGGAGTCCTAGTTGAGTCATGTTCGAAACAGTCAGCCGGAAATCAGATGCAAATCGAGGTACTGTGAACCAAAGAATAAGTAAACTTGAATTTCGTGCAAGACTGCGGCGCATCTGCACATTAGCATTCCTAAATGAGAAAATTAGTGATCTTTCTGCATAGTGTCCGGCCAGCTCCTGGGTATGGTTTAACTGTAATACAGTATTACGGGTGAGCGCATTCTTACTTCAGGATAACCAGTTTACACGGCGACGTAAGGATTGACGCTGCTGATGGAGAAATACTCGTTGGAACAGCGGAAGGAACGATTCATGCAGTAACTCGTCGAGGCAAGATCGATGTTCTTGTTATGAAGGAATCAGAAGCGTTTTTGGAAGCTAACGAAGGTGATTTTTCAGTGATGTCTGGGCTAAACTGCCTTCTCGCATTTGTTTACTCGTTACGAGCACCGCATTTCGCTTTGATCTTAAAATCACTTCGATAAGCGTTTGTCCTGAATATTCACCAGGCAGTATCAAATTCGTGGTTGATATTAAGGAAGCTCGAACACGAAAGCATGTTGGGGGTAGAAGTACTTCCTCGGCATTTAATGTGCCTCGTTTCGCGCACTTTCCCAATGCGGAAAGTTGTCACCACAGCTACAGAATAAGGGGGTGATCACAATCCTTATTCTGAAAAGCGAAGAAAGATTGTTGAACCTTTCTCAAGGGTTACAAATTTTCGTTGGCAGAAATTTTTTTCAAGGAAAATCATTCCCAATAATTTACCAGTTAAAGTATGAAAATGTTCCGGAATGTAACAATGAGTTAAATCTTAACAGTGTATATAAATTGTGCTTCATCACTAAAATTGATCCACACAATTCCACTATTTTTTATTATTCAACAGCAGCATCAATTTTTTCACATGCTGGTCGTCTCCCCACAATTTTTAGCACGATATACACTGTGTATATTGCAGGAGACATAAATCTTTCGATAGAGCCTGAGGCAAACGTTAACGTAAACATCATCAGCGAAAACATACAACAGCAACTCGGCCAAGTACTCGAATCTGTCAATATCACGCGAAGTGACGGTCCTGGCAACTTAACAGGTGAGCTTAAAATAAAATCGTAACGATAAAACGATTTTTCTTGACGCAATGCGTTTTATTCTTCTTAGCTATCGTAAATGGAGGAGGATCCAAGGTAACGGCCGAAGCTAGACGAGGAAGAGTGGCTCTTAAAATTTCTTCTTGGATGCAACGAATATTGAAGTTACCATTCTGAAATATTGCACTGGTAGCGAAAGTCTTGTGAATGCGTTCACTTCTTGTCTTTAAGAATTCCTGTACAAATGCCTTCAACCATCTTTATGAGTAAGGAGGAATTCTGTCCACCTGTCCCACTTGCGTCCAGCACTATTACTGGTTGATCCTAGAAAACGCACAAGACATCCTTGATTACATACAAATTTCTGCTTATACAAGCAAAAACTTACAAAATATCAGCTGTCGAAGTCTTCAGACGGAAGAAGATTTGTGGTACTTAAGTGAATTTTGTTTGTGCCTTATATAAACTGCATCATGAGATCACATGTTGTGCGATATGCGGAGAATCGGTTTTTAAATTTTGTGGCCACGCACGCCAACTATCTACTGTAACACTGCCAGAACATTCGTTAAGTACAACGCCGAAAAAACCCTCAAGTTGTCTAGTCGAGGTGCCCTAAAAGTTGTTTAAATCAAATGCAATGTTGCCATGCATTAATACATGACAAGGGTTGAAACAATAAGGCATATGTCGAAGCATGGTCAAAGAAAAACGAACTTATTAATATTGTGTGAGAATCTTTTACATAGGTGCCACACTGCAAAGCTTTGACTTTGTTCTGAAATAGTTTATTTTCCAGAATTAGTAGAAACTCTTCGTGTGAAATAATTTGGTTGTCAGCGAATAATTCTAGTTTGGTGAGAATGAACACAAGAAACACTTTGGGTAACGCACCGTAGTGTAGTTTGTGCATAAATTTTGCCAATTCAAATCGATATTGATCACTCAGACTTCAACACATTAAGGAGTATAGCGTAACAATCACAATTACTAAACGTCATAATTCTTAGTGCAAAATGTTTAATGGCTGTTAGAGGGAATTGTCAGATGTACTCCATGACATAATACAGTATTCATAAACAAAGCTGTATTAAGATCGGCAATATAAACGAATTTTCAATAATGAATGAGATGCACGCGGCAATTTCGTTTTTACCAACTGTGCATGAGAAAATCAGTCTAATTTACACACGTTGTTCGACTAAACGACACGTCATAAAACGTATTGGAAATGAAAATGGGCCGGTATGGTTATCTGTGCTCAAAGACCTGCTGGTTAACATGTAAGATGATTTTGAATGATTCATTGATACAATTAACGCATCCACTTAAAGAAGTTCAGATTTCACCAAAAATTGCGGATCATTCCAATTTTTTTAGATGAACAAAGGTACTTATCATCAGCATAACGGGCAATGTTAAAGAGAAGTAGTGGCCCTAAAACGGACCCCGCAAGAAATATTTTAAACAAGATTTACTTTTTTTATCGACAACATGCTGCTTTGGATTTCAAAGATAATTGGAAAACAGCTGCAAAGGGGGGCCCTTTTGTATCAAACAAAAAGTTTCACAAGTAAAATTTCCTCATGCTTGCTTTTGACAAATCTTAAAATTCGGAACAGGTATACAGTCCAATTTCACTATTACTTGGAAGGTTTCAGTATCAAGACACNACAAGGGCGACACAGCCGAATCTGATCGCAAGGTGCTTCACTAGGAAATCGATTTCGCGTCAGTGACGCATCCTCAGTGCAATAAATTGCAAGCGTAAGCTTACAGTTGAAAAAATGAAAAGAACCAAAGAGTGCGTGGCATGTTGATTCTTGGAAGGGTCAGCAGCCAAACTTGGAGGTTTTGATACTTCAAAGGTTAGAATAAATATTTAACTGCAAAGGCAATGCACACTTTGGCGTAAAACTAAGTATGCTGATACTCTGCCATTTATTGAACTTAGGGTTACAATACTCGTATTTACATCACCTAAAGGGACACATTTTTAGCAAAGTGCTCACTGGCACATTTTCTTGAATACAGCCCCTCACAGAATGCAAGCCAATCAGACTCATGCTGAAAAACAGTCTTGTATTCAAGAAATTTTCGAAAGGTAAACGGGGGGGATTGTGGCATTTTTTAGGATCCTCTGAGGACATTTTGGACTTCTTTGAAAAGGAGGACATGTCCTCCAAAAGTATGGTAACCTTAATTACAGTAAACGGCAATAGGATAGAGATAAGTCTATAGTTATTACATTTGTTTGATCACCTTATTTAAAAACAGGCGTAAATTGAGCAATTTCAAAGCAACCTCGACAGCTACCATTATTTACGCATCTATTAAAAATGTGTAAGCATAAGAGTTAACGCTGATTTGGTATTTTGATAAGTAACATCACTATGTCGCAGAGCTTTACCTTCTGTAAGATTTTCTATTTAAGACAGAACTTCACCCTCAGAAGTTTCACACAAATAAAAAGATGAACTGCAAGATTGTTTTAATCTCAATCCACTGAACAAACGGTTTTTGCCAATTTAAGCCCATCACTAAAACAGAGTTCAATTCATCAGCAATTTCTAATGGTTAATGACCAGCTATGCAAGTACGTAACGTGCATTTTTAGTGGCCTTTTCCGACATCATCTGATCCCTGTAACCTCGGTTCTCACGGACATTTTTCCATTAAAGGCCTAATAGAGTCATCCCTAAGTTTCACATTGAAAATAACAAGTTTGTTTGGGTGGACATACATAAATAGCCCGAGGTAGAATACGCTATGCTGCAACAGATTCCGTACCTGAGATGGCCATTGCTTGTTTACTTCATCACACAATGCTGCAATAGGACCAGCAAGTTCTTTCGTTGCAGCTCCTCGCTGGCCCAGACACAACCCATGCAAATCCGTACAAACAACTCCTCGAACATCTTGAACTTTCATGGTGTCGTCCATCTTTTGTTCTAAGGCTGTTTCCATTGTCACACTTACACTACAATCGCAACCCTAAATAACAACCTGAGCAGATGGCAAGATGATTTCAACAAGTTGAACCATACTGGAAAGCAGCCGAATTTTTACTTGTAGTTGGTCTTAACAACTAGAAAGTTTTTTTTGTCAGTTTTCGAACATCCAAGAATTACGGCTGAAAAGACATTATATTTAACAAAAGATAGCGAAGTTCACGGTAAAGCTGCAGCATTGTTATTACTCGGATTTTGTCCGTGGGTTCACTGCGACATAACTCTGTATACAGTATATCATGATGCTAGCACAGCATCTCCACACTAGGCACGTTTTGTCGATTTCACAGCAGTTCTTCAAACCTGCTGCGCAAGTGAACTCCGCATATGCGTTGATGCTATTGCAGGTATAAGAAAAGTCAAAACCCTAATCACGTTTCACGAACAACTTCACATACAAATGAAATATTCCAACATTCACGCGTTTGCTATTAAACTGCTCTCGAAACAAACAACGTGTAATTTTTACGCAGTGCGTCGTTAGAAGTTCAGGTGGTAGATTTTAAACGAAATGTTAGTCTTCCTCGTATCAGTCTCCTGACACGAAGGTAAAAAACTACTAGTAAGTAAAAGGCACGTTCATCAAAAATAACTAAGCTGATTTCTGATGGACATCTGATGATTTTCAACTAAACTGAATTTAGTCTTTAACAGGTTTTTGTGAACCCTGGTTTGGACATAACATCTAAACTCACTTATGGTACGAACTGAACTGGGCTTACCAAATTTGTAACGTGAACAGTTTTCTTATGTTGGAATTTTTGCAGTGAATGTAAAAACGGAGTAGAAAATGTTAAATAATAGTCCTGTGAGTAGTCCCAGTGAGGTACATTTATTTTAAGAAAAAGTTGAGCTGTTCATGACTTGAAGCTATATCTGTTTACCAAACAACACTCATAGGGTACTAATCCACCTGCAGCGGAATGACAGGTAGTCTTCCATGTAAGGCAGGGGTCTCCAAACTACGGCCCGTGGGCCAAATCCGGGCCACGAAGCCATTTCATTCAGCCTGTGAAGCCTTTTCGCAATAATAAAAATATATTTTATTTACCAAAAATTTGTTGATTTGGTAGAACCGTAGAATGTAACATATTCCAAAACAATCACATTATGTAAGATGTCCGGCCCTCAAACTGTTGTGTAAAAGCATATGTGGCCCTCTGCCAAAAAAGTTGAGACCCCTGGTGTGAGGTTTCAAATGGCTGTTGTTAGCAGAAAATTTTGACGTCAATACAAATGAAAAGTCAATACATTTTTATTAATAGAAAAGCTCCTCAACAGAGATGAAAGGCTAACCATTTGACTATTGCGAATGTCAAATATAGGTCCATGGGCATCAGAAAGCTTTTTTCCATGGGGCAATAGTGGAGTTTTCCCGAAGTAGCCAAGAAGAATTTGTAGGGGTGGCAAAAGTGGTGAAATTTCATTTTTCCCTTTTGAAACTAAGAAAACAACCTTTTTAATATAAATGTACTAGGAAATGTCAAAATCCATGGGAGGGGCAAGAACCTGTTTCCAATGCCCATGTATCTAGGCCAAAGCTCTGGAATAAGCACTTACATCCACAATAAAAGTAAAGAATAAAGCAATTTTACAGCACTGGAACTGCCTGGACACCATTCAAATTCATTTCAAAACCAAAAATACTCGTCATTTCAAATCATACACTGCCATTACATGTTATTTCACTTGGTTTGTCACCTTCTAATCTTAAAGGTATCTGACTAGATGCAATAAGCTCAGCTGATTGTGCATTTGCGTTAAGCTTGCCTACTTTTGCAAAGCAGTGGTGAAATTTAATAAGAAAAATTTCATTGACAGGAGTCCAGGGTTCAACATAGGCTGAAAAATACCTTGCTACTAGCAATTTAAATGACGTTTCATGTTTTGCATGAAAAATACACCATTGCAGCTGATGACACCCTTGATGTTGGCATCACTATGTTCTTTCTTCAACATCTTGCAGTTCTCTTAATCCTTGTATTACAAATTTAATTTGAGCTCGCACAGAAGCCATGTCATTTGAAAGCTGTTTTGCAGTCTCATGCAACAATTCAGTTTTGCGATTAATAAATGTCTTCGCTTCTTCAGGAGTGAACTGAACAAAGAATCCATATCCCACGCAAACATATATGAAGCTTGAATCTGGACTATAAAAACGTGTCAGTTGCAGCCAAGCTGTCATCACAGTGAGTCTGAAGTTACCATACTCACATGTTAGCTTGCACATAAAAGTCACAACCCAAGTCAACTTTGGTCTTGATATCCTTATCTTTCCCAACAATTTCCTTTTCTAGAAGTGTGGTTAGTTGTGAATATTGTGAAATTTCTTGAAAGCAATTGTCCCTCAATTTGTTAAGCTTCCTGCAACAAGTGTTGTAGCAGACACTGAATATTATGTCAGACAGCAGCAAAATCTTTCAAATAATATAGGTTCACAGAAAATTAAGCAAAACTGAACAAACTCAAACTTAAGTGATCTTACTAAATGAATTAGCATGCTATACAAAAACAGATGTATGCTCAGTAAAGGAATCTCAACATGCAACCATTTGCCACAATTCTTTTCATCACTTGCATTTATTTTAATTAACCACTGCACATGCTGTACTAACAAATCTTGCTCTAAAATGTTGCAAACATCAAATGATATCCCTCTCAATTACAAACTTTTCACATCAAATTTGTTTCTCCACACGCTACAAAACAAACACCACTTACATTAAATCGCCGCGAAGGTTTTCATTCAAGAAGGTTTCATATTCTAAGACCTTGTTTGGCAATTTGTTCATTCTTAAAAGAAATGATAGACAATAGTTTGGGAATGCTATTACACAATACTAGTACATCTATAGCACACCATTACTTGTTGCAACATCAAGAGTTCTGAAGAGACTAGTTTTAATGATGCAGTACAAACATACTAATAAATGGCTGATAATTAAAAAATGCCTAGAAGTAAAATCCATCGAAGATCTGTTGCAGTGTATTTCTACAAACCATACGCCAGGATCTCTGATAGTGTATAGACTAGATCACAGATACACTGTTATGGAATAACAGCATAGAAAATTAGTTTCTGAAAACTAGAATAAGACTTTATCACTAAAACATAACAGAATTATGTGTTTTATTCATGATTGGTTGTTTCAACAAGATGTTGCAATGTTGTGCAAGCGATTACTAAAGCTTGGCGTAACAGTCATTCACATTGACCACAAATACTTTACAGTCAAGTTCCAAAGTGTTAGCCAGTATTTGCAGAAGGAAATAATAGCAACAGATCTAACAAANGGTCAAGCACTGTGCCATCATCAATTACCTTTCTTTTTGACTCTTCTGAAAATCTCTGTCAACTTCTTTTTAGGTCACTGGACTTTTGTGGTCACTATTTGCAATTGAAACTATAGCTTATGACCAATAAATTTTAGTATAAAGTTGGTAACACATTCAATGTTAACAACACATGAGCACTTCTGCCTGAAATCCATGCACAGCAGTAGTCTACAACAATTTCTTTTTGTATCATGCAACACCCCCAGCCCCCATCTATGTCAAGTGTATCTGCATGTGTTTTGGTCTGGTATGTATCCATGAAAACCAAGCAGCTTGTTTACATTCACATGAATAATGGCACACAAATTCTATTGAAACCAAGCCTCACAGGGAAACCTTGTCACATGCGATTTTTTGTTATGCTGTGATCAGAAAGCCCAAGCAACAAATGTGCAAAGCTTCACACCGTGACAGCAAGCAACAATAGAAATCATGCACCACGATCACTTTGTCATTGCTTGTTTGTGCCACATACATGGGTGGCACAAACATGAACAGGATGTGCGTGAAGAACAACACCCATACATATGTGGCGTGAGCAAGCAATAATAGTGATTCTGATAGAGTGATCTTGATGAGTGATCTCTTACAATGCTAGTGAACCTGGTGAATAGTTGACTGTATTTCCTGATAGTAACAACAAGAGTAATCTTGTTGGGTGATCTCTATTGTTGCTTGCTGCCACAGTGTGAAGCTTTGCGCACTTGCCGCTCAGGTTTTCCGATCGCAACAACTGTAACCTTAAACCTAAACCCTAAATGTAAATCCAAAAGTTTTCGAAACAAACTTTTCCAAGTAAACAAAAACCAGTCTCATGAAAAGTGTAACCTCTATTTCCCAAGCAAAAGCAGAAATGATGAGAACCAAACCGACAACCACTTGCATAGCAGCCATAGACACTTCCCCTCAACTATGCTTATGGTGCCCTACATATCTGAAGGGTTCCACGAACTATACTTTCCAATTTTAAGCAAAACTGCTGATATGTCCTTTAACCCATTGGGCGTGTGGCAGCCACTATATCGTTTGATCTAGCTTTCTTTTTTCCCTGTTTTGCTCATTGGTGATGCACAGTGTCATCACCATGAGCTGTATTTCGTTTTTCAGGCTGTGTAATAACGGCAAGTTGGGTGAAAAAGTGTTTATGTTTACTTGGCAGTTCTGGCAGGGGATCCTTGTCCACTTAAAATATCTTGCAGTGTTCCACGAACAAAAAAGTCTGGGAACCACTGGTTTAGATCATAGACCCTGATTCTTGGCTGCAAAACGATTCCTTGTGATTCATAGTTAAAAACATGAAGTTTTATCATTATTAACAGAATCATGTACACAAACCTAAGGATAGCAAGACCTGAAACACAGTAACAGCAATCAATTTTAGAACACATACATTTAAGATTGGTTGTTAACCAAATGAAAGACTGCAACAATTACAACGATTCCTCTAGCAGTAAATCATATTCAGACATAGTGTCTGATGCACCTGTAGAAGATTCGTAGATTACATCACTTTTAAATCGGTGCAGCATTGCCTCAGTCACTTTGATATCTTTGCAGCAAGAGTTTTTTAACAAGCAGTGGGCTCTAATCATCAATATAGAGTTCAATAATTTCATTCCCATTTTATTTCGCAGCTTATTCTTTACAAGCGAGACTTGGCTGAAGATTCTTTCCACAAAAGCGTTGGACAAAGACAAGCTTAAATTTGTTAGAACCATTTTTGCTAGCATTCGATAAGGATGGTCTCCAGCTGCATTCTTGACTTTGTAAACATGACACCAAAATTTTGTTTGTTCATACAAAGCAACATTTGCATCTGACCAATCAATAAAATAGACAGCCATAGATTGCTTCTTAATTTCATCGACATCATAATTCAACAAATTGAAATCAGTCAACTTCAAATCACAGAATTTGATATATTGGGTCTGTGACAAGTGGACATCTGGGTGCAAGCACTTCAGAGTTTCACAGAATTCAAATTTTTCCAGCAGCCTCCTGCTTACCTAGTTGGTAGCAATTACAAGAAATTTTAAACATCTACTTTTGACATGAAACGCTGTTTCACTAAAGAGGTTTACCTTTTGAAGCTCTTGAAAAAATTTTGCACCAAACTGTACTTCATGCAAAGATCTTAATTAGAAATCCATAACAGGCTCTAACATATCCACATATGCTTCCTTGCATATCCTACTTCTTCGTGAACAGTAAAACACATGTAAATCTTGAAACAGCTAACACTGATCAGCATTAGAATGCTGGAATGATGAAGTAATCAGCTCAAACTCATTAATTAAAGGTAGTATGAACACCAAATACAAATAATTTATCACATCACTCAGCATTTCTTGTAGCATTCTACAACTGCAATTCTTAATGATAGCAAGTGACTTGAAATAGGCTTGGAGTTCATGTCATTGTGTTAGAATGGCATATATAACTTTTCCAGTAACAAGCCAGCAAGTGTCTGAAGGGGTGAAAAATCTGGTAGGGCTCAAGTCTGATATGTTGGCATTCATAACCTGAAACAAAGTTTGATAAGCATCCCTTCTTTGAGAACTAAATTTAAACCATTTAGCTACTTCAGACAGCAAGAAGCTCAGGTTTGAAGGAAGCTCGTCAAACAAAGGCATGTTTGGCACACATACTTAAACTATGACAAATACATTTTACCAAAACACAAGGTGATATTTCCTTTATTCTTGTGTACACAGAATTATTACAGCCACAAAGATTTGATGCACCATCTGTACCCAAACCAATCGTATTGGACAAAGGGACTTGGTGGTCATCAAAAAAATTTTAGTAGTATTGAACAATGATGCTGCAGTTGCTGCAATCACTGGCACAACACATAGAAAGTTTGTGGTAATTGACACATTATCCTCATTGAAATATCTTACGCACATGCACAAGTGCTTAATGACAGACACATCAGATCAGTTGACTCATCGATTATTAAGGAAAATGGTGCAGTCCTGATGTCATTTAGAATGTCTTCTTGCAGGCAGGGAAAAACCACATTGTTTAAAATCCCAGAGCATTTGGTACGATGAAGCTTCACATCATGAAGAAGTTCATTTGTAGGTGACGAGTAATTATATCAGTCAGATGATCTGTAGATCTAATTGCTGAATGACATGCAATGCCAACACTCTACTTTATGTCAAATATCTTCATTTTTTCCTGTTTTAAATTGAAATATGAGACAACACTTGATGTACTCTGAATTGCACTGGAGGACACTTTATGCTTTTTTGACTGAGCATGAGATGAAGGTCAGCATTATATTTCTTGGGTTTTACACTGCACTTGCAGACCTTGCACCAAAAATCTGTACAGCAGAACCTATGGGAGAAGAAGTGTTTAAGCATGCTTTATATTCAGTCTTCCAATCTTTCTGAACATACTCAACTTTCGGCATTTTTCTCAATGATATGATGCTGACTGCTTGGTCCTTACTTAATAAACAATGCTGATACGCAACAGCTGTAAGAAGAAGTAACCACTTACAACTTTTAAAGTTTTTCTTAGTTCTTTACAATTGCCTTGCGTCATCAGACTTCACACTTTCCTACTACTGTATTTCTTTTTTTTCTGCATATTAACAAACATGGCATAGCAAATGCAAT
>JGI24159J19872_10003315_pt1 | contig 19956 bp, 15 predicted proteins | sample Ectturendosymbi4_FD_19872 | JGI IMG/M metagenome (IMG submission 19872) | reverse complement strand
ATCTTCCTCAGCCTTTTTATCATAAGAAGTTTCAGGGGCATGGGCTTCGGAAGTGGAGGCCAAGGCCGCACCAAGATTTTGAAATTTGACATTTTCCTATCAATTTTTGCAAACAAAGTTTGTTTTCTTAGTTTCGAGTGGTGAAAATGTCATTTTGCCACTTTTGGCCGCCCCTGCAAAAATATTTTTGGCCCACCCCTGGAAAATCCACTATTTGCCCCTTCCTGGAAAAAATCCCTCCGGCGCCCATGTTTAGGGGTACACGCCCATCTATCGAAATGCTGAAGGGGTACACGGACGGGGAAAGTTTGGTAACCCCTGCTATATAGTCTTGAACTATGGTACCGAGCAAGAATTGGACGTCTCGCAAAGTCGCTTAAGAAAAAAAATGTAAACACTAATGATTAAATTTAATTTTAGTGGCTTCTGAAAATAACTGCGCTCTTTTGACTTTTACCTAAAAAAACATTATTTCAACAAGCTAGCGATCAGTAAAACATACTACCTCATCATGCAAAACCACTTTTGATAAAGTTTTCTGTTTGTAACTTGTGTTGAGCTGTTTGCCCCGCTCCGCATAAATTTTTCGGACTGTTATCTTTTCCGAGCATCCATGCTTTCTTCCTTAATGTTTAGCAGGTAGTTTTCAAACCGTACTGCTGGCAAGCTTATCAATGCTCGGAAGATCTCCAATAAGTCTTATTGGAGATTTAGAGTAGGGAAAAATAACCGACTAGACTGTGGCATGATGGCAAAAAGTGTGAGTCGTTTCTTTGACAACGAAAAACAGCATTTCACGCAAGAATGTTTTTCTGTCTAAAAAAAGTGAAGGGACACCATCCCGCTGTGACCCAACTTGTAAAAAAAATGGGGGACGACGTTCACCACGTTTTGCTACACCGCTGCAACCAAGCACCGTAAAAACGATAAAGTACAAATGCAAAATTGAAAACTGGTAACGTCTGTCTATGAATCAACCAGTTAAAATAGCGTAACACCTTAAATCTTTGAAGTTTGAAGAAACCTTCAACATTTTCATTAGAAATTTACTTCAACAGCACTGACGATTACTGGCGTTTCTTTATGTAGCTCTGGTTCGAGTTCGTTGAGCAACGACATGGTGTTGTGCTGAAAACGTGTATTTTTAGGTTTATTGCTCCTTTAAAAATATTGCCAAGTTCATTTAGCATATAGTCTACCTACACCCTCAACTGATCTCTGAGACCTCCATGGAAGATTTGCAAATGTGAAAACTATTGTCCTAGTCACGTCTGTTGCGCCCTTGATGGTTACACGACGTTTTTTGAAAAAAAAAAAATTTTTAACGTTTCATTGCTTCCAACACTTTTGCAAGTGCAATGCATTGACGTTGATTTTCCAAGAAATTCGATAGCATTTGTTCTTCAAAAGTAATGACAATATTCGGAAAATGCATGCGAAAAACATCTGGACTATTGTGTTTTAGCAAACAGAACATTCAAGTGGAACCCTTTCGTCACTAACGTTCCTATCAGCTATAATTTTTATGGTAAGAACGTAATGAAGCAGCTTAATCACAAACACAGGTCTAAAACATTGTCTTCCTGTCTTGTTTTGACGTCAGCCTTATCATTCTTATCATGCACACAACAACCCTGTCTTTTCACCAGGTGCTGTGACGTAGCACAATACACACAGGACAACGTATAAGCACGTGACGTGTCGTTTAAGTAATTTTGCGTGTTGTTTCACCAACGTTCGCTTATCGCATTTCTTCTGGAAACGAAGTCATAGCAACCTAAGCTGCAGATCAACAGCAACCCAATCGTTCGGTTCTAGTCGTTTATTTAAATGACATAAAAGCCCATTCAACGTAGAAAAACTAGCGCGATGGCAGTGATGTGACAGGAGAACAAGCTGTTCAACATTTTTAGCAAATCTAGCAATTCGAGCTACAAACAACAGGTGTTTGTTACGGATTTACGTCCAAAGAGAGCAGGCTGCGAGCAGCTCGCACCGGCAAAACCAGTTTTTGGTATAAACCTCAAATGATGGAAATTGACGCAATGCATGATTTCCTAATTACCTTCAGAGCGGCATGGATTAAATAGCAACTGCAGAGTCCGGCAACAGCTGACTGGCTCGGGCTGCTCGCGCCTTTCGCGCTTTTTGTAATCGATGCGGGTGTCGCGCGCAGCGAGTGCGCGCGTCGCAGATGTTGTTTGGCGCTGGCAGAGCGCCGATACAGAGACGACTCGAGCCGTACATGTTCCGTGTGTCATGACCGACAGATGTTCGCGATGCGGCAGGCCATCCCGAGAGGATTTAAAAATAAGCGGACAACGAAAACAGGAGAGGTAACGACAAGACCTTCTGCGCTCGAACCGCGATGCCAGCTGCTGCTATCGATTGGTGCAGCCATGAATCAACAACGAAATCTAGCATCCGTTTTGTTTAAACATCTCTTAAGCTGTTGTGGTCATCAGCTTTCGTTGCAGCACAGGCAGATCTTTTATGTTACTATAATGGTTGGCCGAACTCAGTGTAACTGCTTTAGCATAACTGATGTGCAGCGAGCACTCCGTAATTGGTAAATAGGAATGTAACAAATTTGCATTTCTTTGGTGACTTGACTTGACTCGGGCTGAGACTAACGTGGTGTAATATTTCAGTAGTTCATAACAGATGCCTCTCTAGCCAAAGTCTTTTGAGAGGTCTTTCAAACTGAGGGGGAGGGTCAAGAAGCAAAGTGTAGCTTATCAAATCTTACTGCTTTTATAAACATTTATTAGCCTTTTATACTGTTGTCCAATATGGTGGTTATCCCCTCAAAAAATCTTTAACAATTATTCGGATTGCTATAGACAGCCTTGCTGTTCCTCTTCGTCAGCCCAGGTTGTTTCCCCGTTGAAAAGCGTTGTCTTATGCTTATACAAAAGGATGTTAACTTGTTTTACTACAGTATAAAGTTCTGATCTGAAAGGCAAATGTATAAATTTTGATTGCAGAACCATGCTGACTAGAGAGACCGCGTTTGGTTCGTTTTTATCATGGCTCTCAAGGTAAAGGCGCAACTCTGGCTGTCACAAAACAGTTTTGGAAACTACGTATAGCAACCAGAAGCTTTTGGAAATTTTCAATATATTCGTTTTTGAAACAAAAATCATAAACAAATCTGAAATGGTTGCACTTCATGTTTACGTCTTTTGATTTTTCATGTGATGGATGAGCAAACCAAAAGTAGGCTACGTTCCATTTTTTACTATTGCTAAAGAACACGAGCATTTTTACCCTATTCTAGCTGAAGACATTGACGATTTATGCTGACCTTCTTGGTTTTACGAACAAAAATATTTTCAGTGATAGATATCGCTCATTGCCATTTGCATCTTGCAGAGGAGATGACATAACGCCAAACGCATTACCAATGCGTTCAGTTGCAAATCTCCATTATTTAGTGATATTGCCGGTAATAGAGTTCCGCAATTTTTTGAAACAGCGTCTCATGCATCTGGTGTGTTACACGAAACATCACAGTTCTTTAGTAACCTGCACTAAAGCATAATTTTTCCATCTGGGTTCGTACTGGCGATTCGTCAATCGGAGAGTGATTCATTCGTTGCCTTCCTATTTACATGCCGGTTACGTTTGCTGGTCGTAGTTTGCCACCTGTTTGGCAAAAGTTCCACTGGACAAGCGCGCAGTCCCGTGGGCAAATATCATCCATCCCGTGGGAATGGAAGTTTAGCAGTTGTTTGCGTTCACTCGGAAAACGCGTTATTTTTTCATACTTTTTGCAGAAACCTAATTAGCTAGGCAGCGAACTTTCTGTTTTTTATCACGGAAAAGTCCTTTCACTCAAAAGTCGCCAACTCAATCCCATCGGAGGTTTTGTTGACGAACGACAGCAGATGGGTTAAATTGTTCTTATTGTAAGAGAAAAAACGCCTTGAAATTGGAAAAAAACTTCAAGTATTTCTAATCGGTTTCAATGTGTACCAAGTCCTTCATGAGTGCGGGCAAACATCCTTTTTTTAAGAAATTACATCACGATTTAGTGATGAAGTTAAACGATTAGGTGCGCTTCAGTCTTTGCTAGCTTTTGCTCAGTGGCGACCAGTTCATGCGTAAAATCGAAGTTTTGAGGTGCCAAGTAAAAAAAGAGAAATGGTGCACAGTCAAGCGGACTCGCAAACTCATGCCAAACCATTCACATCAGCTGTTCATTCTTCAGCTATGCAGATAGTGCTAGCTCTCATGGAGCGCACAATTGAAATTTCACAGTTCAACATGCAGCCTTTTTCAGAGCTTCCAACAACAGATGCAAAGACAACGGTTTTCTGTTGCGGAAGAATTTCTAAGTTGATATGCGACTCAACCGCAGAAGATAAAGCTGAACACGAAGAATAAGCCAATGCTTGCCTGAAGTCTCTGAAACTTGTTTCAGCTTTGTATGCATCGTCCCGGTGTTCGCGTTTTCCCAGCATTTCGCTGAGATCGACGCGCATGCCCAGGCAGTGTGACGCCGTTTCATTCAACGCTTGCCGCGGCGCGTCGACAAAGAACATGTACAAAGCACTTTCGGGTGGAATCAAAGCGACGACTAAGTGGTTGACACTTCGAGGTGTTAACCACGCGGCAGCCTGTGTCAAAGGATGACGAAACTGATCAGCATCCGCCAGGGCATTGTTTAAAAAAATCCTTTATTATGTGTATTTTGGTGGGTTGCCGGCAATTAACTTGCTCGGAGAAGCCGAGTTAGCTCCGGAGGAGATGAGAGAAAGCAAGAAACAAGAGCATAAGAGGGCAGACGAGTTGGTGTGCGGCAGTAATGAATGACAGATGGGAAAAGCCAGTGCAACACGGGTGCAGCAGAAGAAAAAAAGGTGAAATTAATTTGATGTGAAAATAGTTTTTCACGGACGCCCCGCGTGTTGGACCCTTGCTAGCTGACGAACGTTTCCTACTGTGCCAATATGGCTGGCCGTGTAAGGGGAAACGCAGTTGCGCATCAGTGTGCTACAGCTGTTGCAAGAAACACGCAGTAGTTCACGCGTGCAGTTGAGTCCAGGTGGCTGATGTGCGGGTTGCCGTACTGACAGACTGTTAGCGATATGTGTACAGACAGGGTAACATGAAATCTTACAAGAACAAGCCTGCGTCCAGAAAGTATGTCTTGAGTGCTGCAGATTTTGGATAGTCGGTACAAATTTAACATGAACTTGAGTTTTAGACAGACATTTAAAAGGTTTCTTTTCGATGCGACGTTCATAGAAGATCGGTAGCATTTGGCCGTTTCACTGATATTCGAGAGTTGATTTCCCGCTGCTAAGCCATTCATCTGTCAACAAGTTTGATCCATTTATGGTATTGCGCTAGACGCACATTGTATATTATTGTGAAAGTTAGTTGAAGAAACGGTATATCTTTAATGCATGAAACTCTTTTCACATATTAGAATTTTGTCAAAATTTTCAAATGTGATGGGGGGAACTCGCTTGTCCGCACGTATTGTTGGTTGGCATTTGCTTATCGCCATAATACAGTTATCAAAATGGTATCAGTTGCGATCAGTTGAGCTTAACCAGCTTTTTATTTATACGGTACTGTATTGAGGCAGCGTGAAAGTTTGAGTATATTTCCAAAGGCTGTTAAATGCGGCACGTGCAAGCATCTATTTTGCAACATTTTGTTACAGTCGAGAATTCATTCACGCAAATTTTCACAAACGATGCTTTACAGAGCGTTTCACACAAATTATGATCTCACGACCACTGGCAAAAGGATCAATCTCGATAGCTCCTTACGTCAACCTGTTTACATTCCGCAAAAAGATGTGAAGTTCAATACTACCTGTAATTTCAATCTAAGTGTAAATGTTCGAAGAAAAAAAGTTAAACTGATTGACACCAGTTGTTTTACGTCAGTTATTTTGGTGAACTCAGCTTTTAACTTGTTGAAAACATTGATGGTTTAGTGCAGCATCGGTGTGCCTTGAATTTTTGTCCGTCTCCCCGCCACTTACTATTATGCACAGACGGCTACAAAGCGTTTTCATACGTTCAGCTGCTTGCGCTCCAGCAGATGCGGTGCACACTGTGATAAACAGAAAAACTCAACAACCTAGGGGTCTCAGTGTTTAGATCAGTGGTTACCAACCGGGGTGCCGCGGCACTCTAGGGTGCCATTTTACAATACTGAAGGGTGCCAAAATGTTAATACGTTTTTTCAATATATCATTAACATACGTCTCCCAAATGCCATCAAACCTTGAAGCAAATTGCTATGGGTTCACCACTTGGTGCAGCAAATTGCATTTCTCTTCTGTAGGGTGCCGCAAGCCTAAAAAGGTTGGGAAACACTGGCTTAGATGCACTGCCGGTAGAGCTTGTGGAAACAGAATTTATCAACGAAGATTGGAGTTAAGGTTGGAGCCACAATCATAACGAAAGCTAGGGGTGGAGTTGCGCAAAACCTCAGGCACTGAGGCAGCGGATGGTTAGTGTTCGCTAATGCAGATAATTTTACGATAAGTTTATTGCATCTTCTCGACATCATTTAAGAAAACGTCGTGAAAATTTCTAAAAGTGCAGCCTGTTGGTAAGAAATAGAAGCCCTCACTGAGCTTCATGCGTTGCTAGTGTAATGCTTCTTAGTTCTTGTGGGTCTAAACTTGAGGGCAGAACCTTGCTGAACATGCAGCAGAAGTTGCCGTAAATCTAGAATTGGCGAAATGTATTTGCCGCTTGGATAGAAAAATGATATATTTATAACTTTCATCGTTTTAGGCCGACGGTGTTCGATGTGTCTGTGTAAAGTTTTTGAGTAGATTTTGTGACCTTAGTACTCTTGCATTGTGGATGCCTTCCCCATTTTCGCTTCTATGACGTCACAGTAATCCATGGTTATCTCAGACGTCCTGTCTCCTGCTATGACCTCAGCTTCCCCAAAGGTAGGCTGTCTTTTGTTTGGTTACGAAGGTAGTCTTTTGTTCAGTGTTACGAAAAAGTCACGTGAATCACTGTAACAACTTTCGGGAGGAAACGCGCCTTCCTTTTACATAGATGCATACCTGGTATAAGTACGTAGAGAACCCCTCGAGGGTGAGGGGATTTTGTTGAATCCTTCAAGTACCGCAGATAACGCATATTTGAAGACATTAGCATCCTATCACTGGTCGGCATGGTAGCACGACTGTTCTGCTACGCTTGTCTTATCTGCAGATTGTAATGCGTAAGCAGGCCCGTAACCAACTTGGGACACCAGGGGGGAAAAAGTTTTCTGAGAGTGGTCCAAATTTTTTAAACTATGTCCAACACATATTTCTAGGGGGGATTCCCCCCTGCGCCCCCCTTGGTTACGGGCCTGTGCGTAAGCTTCCGAAAAAATCATGTGTGAGATCTCAAGTGCGCCAGATTTTACCTGTTAAGAGAAACAAAAAGCGTTACAAGCTCTTGATGTGGCAATGTAATTATTATGCTTGGATTTCTGCATTAAATCCTGATACAGTCACTACGTGTTGATAAAGTGCTTATGTTTTTCTTATGTAGATACACCCTACTATTCTCAATCAGCACGACATACCTAGCGTAAAATCAACCGAGATGCCAGTGTGCGTTGCTGCTGCCTTTTCGCACAATGATCTGTACAAGACAAATGGCGTGAGGTAAGCATGTCGCCCAAAGACGGAGGATGTACTACTACTACCGTTGCTGTTGAAAGAGTGATTGAACATGTCGTGGCATGAAAGACATTGCAAATGAACCATTTTGCTGTAATTCTACGTGGAAAGCAAATGACCTGCCTTTACCAGATTTTGCTACAAAAAACATTGCGCGAAGTGGTTCACGTTAAAACTAGAATTGCGTTGCTTTTTGTTTTTTCTTTTACTTAAAAAATGCGTGACTTGATGTTATTGTCACAATGACGCAAGATGGATTTGTTGGTTTTATTGTTTGTTTCGCTATCACGGGGTTCTATTTTTTAGCAGAGCTCTATCGGAAGTTAGCTCTCCGGAAACGCTAAGCTACGAACACTGCACTCCAAGCTACCAAGTAAGTGGAAAACCATTAAAACATTTCACATTCTTCTTGAGTTTTGCCCTACGTTACGCACGTAATGGAACTTGAGTGAGCGTGATGTAACATGTGAAATATGACGATACAACCTTCAAACTGCACGCTTTTTTAAACATGAAGGTGATTGTTGGTGGTCAGCAGTTTGGTAGTATGTAAGGAATGCACTGTTACGGTCCCTGCACAAAAGTTGAAATGTTCTTTTTACTTTTTAGCACTGCGTCCGAAGCCCGTCCAACGATTCCGTCGAAAAATCAGAACATTCTCAAGACAGTGAATCGGAAGGTGCAGAAATTAAGCCCTCTTCGGTCATGGAAGAAAATGAATTGCGGAACTTGGGAAAGTTTGCAGCTCTATACAATAATCATTTAACGTTGCTGAATAGATTTCAGTCCTTGACCCCTGAAAAATACCCCTCTGCAATCGAGAGGCAAGCGACGTCTCTTCATCAGGACTTTTCTCCCATGTCAGTTGACAATGAGGACGATATTCAAAACAACAATAACAATTCAAACAATCCCGAGGTTAAGCAAAAGATATCTGCCATCGTCACAAATGAATACAGTCCGACTTCACCATTTGCACACAAAAGTATGCATCCATTGAAACGTCGAGTTCTGTTCGGCTCATCCCCTCCGCGTGACGTGTCCAAAAGTCAAAGTGATACTGGCATCGTTGAACGAAGTCCCACGACTCCTGGGAAAGATAAGAAGATTTTACAAGTTGCCGAAGGCAGCTTGCTTCATTCCAGCGACATTTTGCGTCAGATGTACGCCGCCTTCGGTGCCGTCCCGGAGCACGTTGGCAGCAACGTCCCCACCGAGATGGCGAGATGGAAGCGGAAGGCGCCAACCGCCGGAACCCCGTCACCCGACGCTGAGCAAGAGCCCAAGACGCGGCGAAGGTCGGCTGATGGTTTTGGTTCTTCGCCAATCTCCCGTGGTAATCGCGTTCAACAGCTTGCATTTCGATCGTTGAACGATGCGAAGGGCACTGACAAAAGTTGTCACGACTTTTATGGTCCTGTCAGAGGCGACGAACCGACTCGCCATGTCACGAAGCGGAGAAAGGGTGAAGCAGCAGAGTCGCCTGACAGAAAGCGTTCTCGCAACGACGAAGTCGAGACGAAACGCGAAAATGAACGATTGCGCCCGACGCTGGATGAGACCCACCAAGCAACAGTTCCCCCGCCCCTCAGGTTGAATGTCACAGCATTTCACCCGCTGAAAGGGCACAAGGTTCCTTCCAAAAATGCGCACGTTCGTAGTAAAGGCCTAAACGACATAGACTTGAAGCAGCAGTTATCCAGTCGTTGCGGCGCGGAATCAGCAACGAACACGCCCGATACCACCGATTGTGAAGAAGACGTGTTACGCCGTGATCAGCGACGATCTTCTTCGCTTGAAAGAAAGACTCGACACGCATCTGCTGAATCAGCGGAGTCGACCGGGACCAATCCAATGAAAACTTTATACGGTACAAACGCGCCGATGAGTTTTCCATATGGTCATCATCTTCCTTTCAACTTGGGTGCGTTTGGAATTTCTGGTTTAACCGGGTCGTTAGGAGTGTCCGGCCTACCGCATGCCAATCCGCTGCAACCTGCAGCTAACCCGTTCTTACTGGCCACGAATCCATATATCGCCAACCAGTACCTTCTGCGAGAAATGCTCAACCGTTCTAGTATGGCGTCGCCATTGTTTCCGACTCCAGGTTTCGGTCTGCCCTTGTTTCCCGGAATGTCGCTGGAACAAATCCAGGCCTTGCAACACTTACAGAGCAATGCCATGTTTCCATCGTTGCTCGGACAAAGCTTCCCGTCCTTGGAACCTCATTTTCCCAGCCGGGCTTTCGGTGGAAACTCGTCGATGCAAAAATCACGTGACACTGTTAGCCCACCCGACCATAGCAATGGCGCTGCTGCATCGCAGACAAATGGGTTGAGTGAGGCAATTCGAAACACTTCTCATGACTATGTTAGCCCCACCAACGAAGCTGCGCTTGTGGGAAGACGCAACCTGCTGCATACACAGCATCACTCGAAATCCGATAAGCAGCCGAAAAAGTCCGATTCTCGCCGATCTTTCGCTGGTGGTCCGCAGTCACTACCGGTCGAAGCTTTGGTGAACAAACACAGCAAAACATCCTCACTCTTCAGAACGACGCGGAACGAACGAAAGCGTCACGAGCGTAAACCTACGGATAAATCAAAGCATAAGCCTCAAGGTACATGCGTGTAGTGATACATAATTTTTTATTTGGTATATACCTTTCCCTAAAACGCCAATTAGTGGTTTCACTTGTTTTTTGTCGGATTTGATTGCTATAATTTTTCTTGTTGTGTCGAGATTTACAGGGACGTTCATTTTGTATTGTAATTTGAATTAATAATATCGGCGAAGATTTGCTTATGCAAGGCAGTTTTCCGTTTCGTGATTGTTGTTTTATAGTCAGCATTTTATTGGGTGACCTTCACCATTTTGTAGACATAGAGCGATTTACTACTGACTGCAAAGTCCATAAGCTACAAGCGTGCAATATCACAGATAATAAATATGCAACATTCAATTGCAGATTCCCTGGATAGAAAAGCGAAGCCGTTACATAGGGAGATAACAATCGATGCGGCGCTCTCGGAAGGCCATACAAAGACAGCTGTCGTAAGTTATTCGGTGTCATTCCTGACTATAGTTGGTTTGTTTTTGGTTAAATATTGGAATATTGAACCTCTGGCAATTTTACAGTATGACAACGCGAGGAAGCTAATATTAAATATTTTTGCCCATTTCGTGTTGCGATTCGTTCTTGGTTTTTTTATAAAAAAGAATGAGTGGATGCACCAAAACTTCGTTCAACTGCCGTGCTTCATTTTACTTAATGTTTGTTTCGTGCAATATTTTGACGTCTTTTGTAAGAGAGTGCCTTGCATTTTCCGATTCGAGGAACAAGTATGTTAAATTACCCACTCTTAATAAGGAACCTTTGATAGCTTACGTTACTGAAATAATCGTTCTTCGTGCTCAAATCCCTGGTATCGACTGCAGGATGACGACACAGAATCGAACATTTGTCCAACGAATGGCGGCATATCAGCAACTCAAAAGCCGTCTGGATACAAAAATTTGACCCGGGAAAGGCGCTTGGTCGCCAACGCGCGCGAGAGAACGCGAGTGCACACAATCAGTTCCGCATTCGACGAGCTTCGTGCTCAGGTCCCCAGCTATTCCTGCAACCAGAAGCTTTCAAAGCTGGCAATTCTCAGGTACGTGGATTCGCGACCTGTTTGAACCTGGCGACAAGCTGCATGGTGTGGGTTGATAGCTGCGCAAAGAAATGCACTTTGATTCCTTAACGGTGTTATTTTTTGCTAACGTATGGCGTTTTTTTGTTTCTGGATAAAAAGTATTGACATTTCTATTGCGTTGAATGCGGATGTTTGAGGTTCACGCAGAACAACCACGTTGGTGTATCGGCCTTTCTAATTTACCGCATTTTGCCGCTCGCCGTTAAACTGTCTGAATGTAGACATTTCTACCTTTAAACAGTAGTGGAATTTACGAAGATTCAAATAAATAACTCATATTTAACGCTGCTTTATCAGATCCTCGCCACCAAACACCCTATAACGAAGTAGAATAGGCTGCCGTCCATTAAAAAAAGAGGTCGATTGTGTGGCGGCGTTATCACCTGCTTCACACTGTGGTCACCGCCACATCATAACCAACTAACAAGTCCGTAGCGTTAGCTAAGTTGGCTTCACTCATAAACGAGACTTTGTGCAAAATATGTTTGCTCAACGATGGAATCATCGCCTTTTTTGTTTTCATCTACACACCAAAACTTGCAGGGCTAACAAATCTTTAGAATGACTGTTGAATATCTAAAGCGGCAACTTAATGTTTTGTCTTTTTTTACAGAATTGCTTGCTCATATATTCGCACTCTTTCCGTGTTGGCTGGAAAAGATGACAGTACTAGTTTTGCTCAAGGTGTTGATCAGTGTACTAAAGTTTTGCAGGTATGTTTTGTCATATTTTATATCGCCAGAGAAGTACTGTAGCCATGCTTTCAGTTCTGCACTTTCATGCAGACTGTACAGTGTGATAAATGATCCTCAAGCAACGTCATGAGGGTACGATCAGAATCTGGATGCGCTCATCTGGGAAAAAATTAAAATGTACGCGTTTTCTTACCTCGAGAGGTTTTAAAACTAGTATTAGTGGTTCAAACCTACGTTTTTTCAAGTTAGGGTTGGGTTTGTGTTTCAACTACATAAATCTGTGACTGCGTTTGTCGACCAATAGAAATAATAAAAAGTGCTGAATCATAATTACTTCTTCAAAGTTTGCCATTTGGCTGACTCTACCAAGATATCTGTTGTGGTAGTTTCCTCTAAAATTAGCTGCAAATCCAATTTTGGTTTTCTGGGTTGTGCGAAAAATTAAAAGCCTTTAAAATCGCGAAAATTCAGGTTTTTAAATTCTTGTTGCTGGAATGTGCGGTTGTGCCACAAAGTGACGCTAACTTTCAACTTNAGGCTGAAAGTCGGGCGCGCAGTCGAAGGAAGAGCAACAAAGCCCAGATTGAATGGGAGATGGTGAACTACGAGCGGCAGAAGTCGACAGAAGATAACTTGAAAAACGCAACGTCACGTCCCAGAAGCGACAGTGACGCGACCGACTCACTCAAGTCGAAAACTACCTTCACAGCCTCTCCTAACGCAAACAAAGGCGACGATCATGACTTTAGCTCTACGTACTCTTTTGACGTTTGCAATGACGTCACCGACGCTGCTGACGTTTCAACGTGCGTTGCTGATGAAACTTACGATAGTGTTGGGGGTGGGGATGTGGACGTGGAAACCGTAGAGGAAAGCAAAGATCCCCTTAGAAAGACAGTAACGTCTGAAACGGACTCGTCACCGGTCAAGCTGCTGGCAGGGAACGGCTTGGCAGACCCGACTGCGAGTTCCCCAACTCCGAGCAACGAGATTTCTTCGTCATAGCATGAACACATCGTTCCTTTGCAAGTACAGTTCATGACCACGCAATCCTGATATACATGACTTCTAAACAATCAAAAATTATGTGGCTTGAATTTGCAGTATCTGAAGCTTCCATATTATTATTTTTTGCAACGGAGTATCGAGAGATACATATCTGACTGATAGACCGTCGCGAGATGCAGTATTTGTGAAACATGAGCATGTTTATGAAAGCAGTTTCCCGGTTCATAACTATCAACAGAGTGTTAAGTGCGACTTTTTACGTTATTTCTATGCACTGACTCCATGTGAAGCTGAAACGGCTGTGCGCAACATCTTAGTTTGTTTTAATTTCGTTGTTATATTTTCGTGGCGTGAAAGTTCCTTTATCTTGTTTTCCAGCCGACTTTCCTACGGTTTTGCAATAAGTTTCCTATTGTATGCTGCTATTTCAAATAAAAGTGATCATCTACGAACATGACTAGCGGTAAACATATTCCTAGCCCTATTGGTAACGTGGCGTTTAGCTCAAAGCAGAGACGAGTCGTTATGATGTGTGCTTGCATAGTCGAGTGGTAAGTTTCAAGAGTATTTTAAACTTGTGCAGACCAGTGTTAGACGTGCTGTTTGCACGCAGCATCCACTGTTCGCCTTCCAGTTTCGAAATGCTTGGGCATCAGCGAATGGTGCCTGAAACGAGGGCTTCGCGCGCAGTGTTGCCTATTAGGTGTTACCATTGCAGCTTTCACTGCGAACCTAGCCGCATAGATCAAGGCACAGGGTAAATGGATACGGGCACTCGCTTTATCCACCATCTGAGGGTACCAACTGAGAATAACGAAACATTTTACTTCTCTACAACAGCGGTTCTCAAATGGAGGTACGAGTACCCTTTGGGGTACACAAAGGTGCTCCAGGGGTAGACGAATTTTTTAAGTGTGTTCATAATGAAATTTTAACGTAAGTATGTGATAACTACAGGTACGTTTCAATTTATTCTACTCACGACCACAGTCAAGGGATACTTGATAGACAAAGATTGCCCAATGGGTGCAACACTGAAAGAAGGTTGAGAACCACTACTCTACAACACCAGCTACAGGCGGTTTAGCCGGTTGTGCGCTTGACTCATCAATCAAGCGTTTTATTCATTCGCATCTGTACTCGTTTTCATTCGTTGCTGCCTTAGGTAAAGTCGTTACTTCGTCGAAATTCTCAAATCGAACTTCTTGTTCGATTGCTTTTCATTCAGCTGACGCTTCTTTAAAACTTTCTTTCTGACTGAGCAAAACTTTTATTTCATTTGAACAAATTTTAACTAAAATAAAGCGATTGCAAACAAACACAGTTATTTTTATAACTGGCGGTGAAATTTGCGGACAGCAGTGTTTATTCGCTGTACTAATCTGAAAGTTCTTGGCAAGTCATTTCTCTAAATTAGCAGTTCCATCCTTACTTAATCCGTAGCAACTTCACATGCATTTGCCGATGTACTGCATCTTCGACAAAGTGGGCTTACACGTTTATTTCAACTATCAGCTTCATCGCTGTCATTTACAAAGAAAACGACATTTACACCGCATTCGGGGTGGGCGCACTTTCGCCATCTTGGTGCACACTAGTTGAAAACCACTGCTCGAAATTCCCACAGTTTGCAGGTCGGTCATCAGCTTCGTGTTGGGCGTCCAGATCGCACAGATCAAGCGCTGACTGAAGACGAATGGACAGGTAATTAGCTCGAATATTTAGCAAATGATTTCAATGAAAATAAGTTGAGCCTGCTCGTAATGAAGCTGTGCGTGCGATGTGATTGCGAATACTTCCAAAACGGATAAATATGTGGAAACTTGGTCAGAATTCTGTAACACCAGAAAATGATTCTTCCCGAGTCACATTCTTAAGTGACTGGAAATGAAGCCCTGTTTTTGCTTTTTGTTTTGTTTTGGATTGCGCCACAAAATTTTGAAAGTGATTCGCCTTACTTCGAAAAACTACCGCGTCCGTCATTCAAGCTCACTCTTCATTCAACAAATAATTTTTGGGAAGTGTGTGCTATAAACTATCTTAAGAAAAATTTTGTTATCCAAAGTGACTGATTCAAAACTGCAGATGACGACTCCAACTCTGACCTGGTTTGTTTAAATGATTCAGCTCGAGGTTCAGTGTAATTACCTCTCCGCCTCTAAGTTTTTTTCAAGCTTGACTCCAAATTTAAATCCACGCGTTGTTCCCTTCGCTGCTCAAAAGGAAGTTTGTTAAAAACTTGTCATGATCCAGGCGTGATTTTATGAGGTACTCTCTATGCCCTATGGATGTGGTTTGAAATATTTGAAATCAGGCTCTTTTTTGTGGGCATTGCTTTTGAAAGTAGAGAAAGTGTATTTGCTTGCCTCCGCTAAGCGCAAGAAAAAAGTAATTGAATGCATTTGTATTGCACACTGTAATTTGAGTCAAACATCAGCAAAAAGCTAGCCTGGAAAGAGGTCTGAAAAAAAGGAAAAGAAATTATAATTGAATCCTGCACGCTTGCATTTGCTACATCAACAACCCTGCTCTGATAAACTTCCCGGTGAACCAGCTGTCAAATGTTTCTTCATTTTAATGCCAAGTTGGCTATCTCATAATTCACGCTATGTTCATGTGAAAATGTGTAAAAAATTGTTTGATATACTTTGCATGTTAAAGAAATACATTCTTAAAACTAGGTCTCAGTTGTTTTCCCTTTGGCAACTTTCTACCAAAGTTTTATATGACTTTTTGTTACGTATAAGAGTTTGCAAACTTTTATTCCGACTTACTTGGAATAGAAGTCGAATACGTTTGACAACACTCGTTGACTGAAAGCTTACTCATAATTGTAAAATATGAATGCAGCTTAAGTGAAGTAGTTTTAGTAATTTGATTAGTTTGGTTCTTAGAAATCAGTAATTTCAAAATACAACTGTCATCCAACTGGCAAATGACCTTGCTGACTGACGGCCTATATGTAGACACTTCAGAAATGCTCTTACTCTGAGCCTTAACAGCGCAGTTTGTTTCGCTTTCGCGTAAGCATTTCTTGTTGATTCAGTTGATTTTACGTTTGAAATATTNAATTCTCTAGAGCCTGTTGCATTCGGATTTTTTTCTGAAGTAAAAATAGGCATTTTCTGAATTTTTTCATCTTCTCTTTTCACTCAGCAGCACCCAGGGAAAACCCATTCAATGGTTGGATTCAGAGGTCACCATGCAATTGAAGAAAGCAGGAAGTTAAGGGGCTGACCGCAACGCCGCTGTTTCCGCGCAGCAACATCGGCGACGCCAGCTGAGATCGAGATTTGAGCGCTCGTAGTTCAGAGGTCACGCAGAGCAGGCGCCTGGGATCTGTGGAGCCGCGAAATCGTACACCAGTTTGCTGCCGCGGTAACTTGCACGTGGAAGAATTGCGTTGGCATCCAGAACTGCACCATGAACTTATTTTATAACTAAGTCGAATCAATGACACCAACTGCACCACAATTATCTACATAACAATTTTGTGTTCCGGTAATTTTGGGTGAGAAAAAGCCTTCGAAAACGCTTGTTCGAATGTGCGCCTGTTATTAACTCGTTTCTCCTAACTTGAACAAGGGCAAACGCTCGATAAATCGTTTCATACGCACAAACCGGTATTAGTACCGCTCTGCGACGCAGTGGAATAGTTTTTAGCAATTAACGCCGAAGCAATACACCAGGCTCTCAAACGAGCGCACTTTGTTGGTGAACAGCGTCTGCCGGCTGAAAATTTCTCTCTTCGCATATAGCAATTTTGAATTCCTGTCTTGGCAAGTCGTGTCCGAAATATCGTCCCCAACAACGCGTGAAACAATCGGTGCATAGGATGCTGATAGTGTGGTAAAAATACGTGGTCACATTCATTTAATAGGAAAAAGGTGCGTTTGATAGGAAAAAAAGCAAATGAGGTCACATTCATTTAATAGGAAAACGGTGCGCGCCTCACGACGCCATTTTGTGCTAAATCCAGTTTTGGGCGGCAATAGCAGAGGAAAGATTTCCATTTTTTATAAGATTCATGTTGTTTGAATTTAACGCTTCTCTACAGTAGATCTAACTAAACAGCATGGCAAGCTGCTAAGTTAGATCTTCTAGCATCAGCCTACTAGAAAACAAATTACCCTAGTACTAAGCAAGCAGCCCAAGAATTTTATGTGGAATTTTTAAATTAAGGCAATTATTCCAATTCGGTTGAGTCTCTGAAACCGTTTGTTTTTCCTTTAGTCTACCTTTCAAAGTCTCACCTCGAATGCCATGACATTACAACAATTTTTCGACCTCTTTCCCGGCTACGGTCTTCGTCGACGGATACTCGCGAAGAGACCGTGTCTATTCGTCCGCAGTGACAAGGATCGCTTCAGTTCTTCGAACGATAAACGCAGCGACCAATATATTCTAGCTAGCCTGTGTGTTAAAGAAAGGCCCAGATTGCAGTTCACGCGTGTATAGCACACACACATTACACAGTGTGATATGTTTAGTTTGTACAAACGCAACTGGGTAAGAATTGTTACAGATGCGTTTAGTTTTCGGTTCAGTGTGATAAAAATCGACCTAGGATTTTTCCATTATGCCAGAACAAAATATCGTTTTCCAAGGTACATGGTGCCGCAAAAAGTATGTAACACTTTTACATCCTTATTAAATCTTTTAGTTTGATTGTAATTTATAATGCTTTTGCGCAGTGATAGCATATTTTCTTTTTTTTCCTGAAAAAATGAAATTGAACGATGCGTACAAAAATAATCCCGAGACAGTTCGGGAACTCGAGACTGAGATCACATCAGGAGGATCATAATGCAAAAAAAGTCAAAGTTACCGTATTAGCGCCATCTATGCCTATGTTCTTTATTAGGGGCATGTACCTGTCCTTGCAATCTTTCATCTATGGGTGCGGTCCTTGCTAGTGCCATGTGTGCATGAGTTGTACCTCGTCGTATGTGGGTGTGAAAACATAAAGCTTGCGCACCCGTACTTTGGGAGTTCGGTGTAAACACTTCTAAAGAACATGCTTTGAAACACTTAACAGAAGTTTGGGGTAGACAGTGACGCAGTGCAAATGCACAAACACGAGTATAAAATCTTTTATATGGTATTTCAAAAATGTCTTGTATTTGCGGAATGAATGTAACGCATCATCTCAGTGTGAAAAAAACACGAAGTTTAACCAGTCACTCCCCTTGTTCATTGCAACTTCCACGTGAGTTGCAAAAACAAGACCACACGTGGTTGGAACTTATCATGCTTCATAATGAACTCTCCCGTTGGGGTTTGTGCTTTCCTCTCAACGACTGCCGCCAAGTTCAGCTTCTCTCTTTCCTCGTTGAGACATTTTGACCAGTGAGTTTTTGTCACGTCCGTGCTTACCGGCGTAGCTGCGCTCGATGGCAGAGAATATATCCGCTCTTGGCTCACGGTATGGTATTCTTAGAACGAAGATGATTGCAGCTACAGCCCATGAAGATGACTAACCGGCCGACACGTCGTCCTCACCCTGGCGCCAGCGGTTGTCTTTGCACTTGTGGTAAGTTGTGTCATTTTAAGCAGAAAAGCCGTTAAACATCAAAAGTCTGGCACTCGATTTTACGATTCGCACACATCCACCGCCGCTCTGCGTCAGAACCGAGAGCGTGGGCATGACGCCCGCAAACCGCAACATCGTGTTTGTACTTCACTTCCAGTTTTGCTTGGGTAACTAGTTTCCGAAGCGGAGTCATATAAGCCAAACAAAATTAATGTAACCAAGTAAAGAACGATATTTTTGAGAGCGGATTTGACCACAACAAAATGCCTGAACTATAACATTTCAGGCATTGTTTTTCGAAACGCTAAATTGCTTTGGTATTTTTGCAAATTCGAGTAGCGTTTGCTTTCAAATATTGTGAAAGCAAATACTTCATCAGAGTCAATACTCTCGATCTAAACTGCAGCAATAGTAATTTCAACCAATCGGCTGTGGTTTTTATATGTAGACAACGGCCCATGATGTGGTAAACTCCAAACGCTTAAGCTAAGAAATGCACGAGAATCCATCGATTTAACCACTGCAATGCTTGTTCGCTCGCGCTAACAGTATTTTGGTCAGTTGTGTTACGGTATGACTTTTAAATGAAGGTTGCAAGCCCAAATTAAATATGAGTATAACATTGTCACTGCAAACTGATGCAAAGACTGTCAAATAGCAACGCCACACATGGCGATGGCTCATGTAACGTATTTCAGGTAGCATAAGCAGTTAGTTGGGCAGTTTTGAAAATCTAACATGCAGCATTGAAAAAGTCCTTGCCTGAAACAGAGGTCTCAAGTGTATTGTTGAAATTCAAAGAACTGAACGCAAAACAAGCCAGCCTATGTCAGGCGCAAATTGAACATATCATGCAAAACCCCAAGTTGTGAATGAAAAAAAATTAAGAGTATGCTTGGAGATCTTGTTTTCAGACAAACAAAAAGAAAAATTGATATTCAAGAAAAGAATTTAAAGAAATTTAAGTATTTCACTTTACCAGCGTTATGGGGGGGGCGGAAAAAATTTGCCCTGAAAATAGCAATTTGCCCTGAAACTAACTTTTTTGTTTAATCCGAATGGGGCCTGAAACCTTATGTAAATCTGTTCTATACAGTTGAATTCATTTATAACGGCCTCCTCTGTAACGTCAATTCGCCCATACCGTTACATTTTGTTTGGTCTCGATTGCATCCTTTATATGCATTTCAATCGCTTATAATGTCAATTCGGCAATAACATTCTTTATGCAATCCCCTAGAGGCGCCGTTATAGGCAAATTCTGCAGTTACCTTGCTTGTTAACTGAAGGGGTTGAAGTTCTTTGCGTGTTGTGTTCTCCCAGACAAGAAATTTTACGGTAATTGCTTTTACTGATGCAAAT
>JGI24159J19872_10003313_pt1 | contig 19959 bp, 8 predicted proteins | sample Ectturendosymbi4_FD_19872 | JGI IMG/M metagenome (IMG submission 19872) | reverse complement strand
GTATCTCCACTTCATTCTGACGATATCCCCTGAAGAGTGTCAGACGAAAAGCTTTGGGATGAATCTCCTACTTCACGCCATCTAAAAGTAACATTCGATGAGAAAAGAGCTCGGGCGTTTTACGACATTACAGCAGGAATAAGTGTTACCACAAATCAGCAACTAAATAAGAGGAAGTTTGACAATACTTGCCCCGTACCGGATAAACACGCTGCGAATAGTCTGTAGTGCAGGGGCGTACCGAGAATAGATGGCGCCCGGGGTAAGAAGCAAGTTTGGCGCCCCCATGTTCGAACCTAAAGTCTTTTGGGAATAAATGTGCTGTATTGAAGAAAGTACTTGCGACATTGTTGAGACTTTTCAGCGCCCCCCGGTGATTCGGCGCCCAGGGTATTGTGCCCCTTTTGGCTTCCTCGTTACGCCCCTGCTGCAGTGCTAATCTCTGCGGTATTTCTATACCAGACTGCACTTGACTATTGTGGACTTAGCGAATGCTGCAATGAGACAGATGATAGAAATTTCTTGAAATTAAATCAACAGTATAAAGAAAGTGCCGCCAGGTGCTGCTTTGAAAATCTTCGAAATGGCCAGATCGAAAGTCAAACGCGGTGTGTCAATTTACAAAGGCGTGCTCTTCCACTGCACAACTCAGTCAACAGTTTTAAAACTAAAAGTTTACCGACCCACGATATTTTGAATATTTTGAACAAAATGATGGCTCATTTTCGTAATCTGGGCATTGTATAACCAATGCAACTGTTCCGTTACGTTGTGGCAATGGCTATGTGTTCGATAAATTAGAATCAAGCATTTTTACAGTCGACGATATTGGGAACCCGTCATTTTGTTCATTGTGGTAGAGATGGGGAATATATTTATTATCGCGAGCGCAGGCCATGACGTGCGGAATATCACGGGTGGGTCACAAAAAATTCAAAATCTTATCTTATGATAAAAAATCCAACCATTTACACATGTTTGTTTTGCATTGATGCTCAAAACCCAAAACCAGCATGATTTTTACTTTAATACGTACATCCAACAAAATTAGGATAACGAAAATTCTGACATGGGCCACATTAAATTCCGTGGGCCTCGTGTGGCCCACGGAACGCAGATTACCTACCTCTGATCTAAAACAACCTTGCCTGCTGCAAAGGCTGCTCAAATATTTAGGAGCTGATTTTCATTCGCTTTTTGATTCGCAAGTAGCCATTACATTAATGACATACCGAAGTTACGCGTTGGAGATAAATGGGTCGTCACTAATATCTTACTGTTTTCGTATTCTTAAATCTTACCGACTGATTTTTAGGTTCTTTTTTAAGACAGTGTCTTCTTAAGCCGGAATTCCATTAACTCAGGCAAATTATGTTCAACTAGTTTTTTGTTTTGTTTTCACACACGATGCAACCAGAGCATTTCAGTGAAAATGTGAAGGAAATTGTTCAACCTTGGAATTGTCTAATTATTTTTTTGAACAAAACGTCACAATTTCATATCGTTTGAAAAGTATTTGAGATCACCGTATACGCAAAAAAATTGTAGCAGGCATTAAAGACTTGTAAAACACGACAAACTCAAAGTTCTGGGCTCCTGCTTAAGTATCAACCGAAAAAATCTGAGCTGCATTGAGCGACTCAAACAATAAATGCAGCAAAATATCGCAGCAAGGCAAATGCCCGTAAAAGTCTCTTTTTGGGTTTTAATCTTTGTATTGAACTTGTTAACCCATTACCTTCATTGGAACCTAAAACGCCAAACTACAGGTTGTTTTTTCAAAAACGTGATTGTTGATAAAGCAATCAACAACGACCTTGTGCAAAATTGCAAAATTTATACTCCAGTGCTAAACTGCAAACATTTGAAACAATATTATAACTCTGCGGTGCGTCGCCTGAATAGGTTAGAGTACGCGTGTGGGAAACCACTGAAATTCTGTTGTTGTTCGCAACCGATGTTAACCGTGTTTTCTTCTATCAGAGTCCCCTTACAAAGAAGTTTGGTTACACCAAGTCGACAGACAATCCTGCATACAGATAATACGGTAACTCGCTTGTTGAAATCAGAATAAGATGTAAAAAAACATGCTTTTCTTGATAGAAGTTGCTAGTGTGCAGCAATCTGCTTTTCTTTGGATGTACGATACCTGGATTTTCTTTTTTCCACAGCTTCTTGTTCCAGACGGTTTATCTGTGGATTGGGTACACAACAATGTATACTGGACCGACAAAGAGCACCACAGTGTATCAGTTTCAACGTCAGATGGGATCCATGCCAAAACACTGATAAAAAGAAGCAAAACATACTTCCCCCGGGCTATTGAAGTCGATCCTGCCAACGGGTGATTACAGACGTATTGGTGTAACCACAGCTAAGATTAACAACCAAGCTGCTGCTTTTCACAAATTACATCCATTGCCAGCCATGCAAATCTAACTAAATTCCTTGCTATAATCCAGCCGACACATCAGAAGTTTTTGGTATTCGCATCAAGACAAGAGATTATTTGACCTAAGCAGACCCAATCAAGCCGCATTTGCTGCCAAACAAGACAATTTACTAAATGCTCATTTGTAGCAATAACAGCTGCGCATGAGATTATTTATTAGGTGCTTGCAATCAAGTGCTGTGAAAAGGATAAAATTGCATACATTCTTGGATTAACACTGTAGAACAGCGGTTACCAGACTGGTACACGTACCACTAGTGGTACAGGAAGGCCTTCAAGGTGATGCGCGAATAGGCCTACTTTCTGTTTTTCTTCACTAAAAAATATCTTCACAGGTATAGTTGTAAATATCGGGTTCTGTTAATAAATTCCTGAATTTTTGTGTACTTCTCTTGTTGGTTTCAAAAAATGACCATTGTAATTTCTCACAGCCATTTTGTTTATGTCACGTTTGTGTCAGTACTGGTTTCCCAAACTTTTGATCGAAAGATATTTCTTAGGTTAAGTTTTCCTGGAACAAGGTGTTACAGTGCCGGACTCACAAATGTATACGCGATCAGAAAAAGTTTGCGAATCACTGCTGATGTAGAATGAAAGAGCAATTATGGCAGCAGTTGACATTCTCTGAAGAAGGTGTTCAGAGTCAGTCTGGTAAACCTTTTTATTTCTTTTCGTATCTCTCTTTTTCCCTTTCCTGATGTTTGCTCCTAATGTTCTCAACAATGTAAAGCTCCAGGTTTGCTGACAAGCTTTCGAGAGAGCAGCCGACTGGGCTCTGCTTTCTTCTTTTTGCGATGATTCAAGCTTGCACAAATCTGTATTAAAGTAACTATTCTCGACAAACGCAAAGGTGACAGAAGCGAATTTATCGAACAAATATTTTTTAAGGAAATCGATTTCACGTAACACTACGCATCCTCAGTCCTACACTTTTGTTCAAATCCTAGTGTTCTCCTCTCTTTCCCTTCCTTTCCCCTCTCCTTCTCTACTTTGACCAACCGCGTTTGTGTTATTACAGTCTTGAACTATATCACCAGAGCTATGGTTATAAAATTAGTTGTGTAATGTTTACCTTATTGCTGTGGCCTGTCATGTTCCTTTTGTTGGTATTTATCCATTTTTCAAACAACCTGACTGCCCTATACGCGGAATGTATACGTTTGTTATGTGGCTCACATCCCATTGTTTTACAGAAAAAAAAACGAAGATTAACAATTATTTAAACTCTGTCAAACGTGCCAAGCGTTTTTTTAAAGTAAAACGTCAATTGTTACTACATCACAGTATCAAACTTTTCACTCTCCGTGACATAATATTTCACAAGAAACGTTTTGTGGATAGGTAAAAATGTTAACGAGGGGTTTGGTGAAAAGTTACATGCGCAGTATGGGGAAATCCTGATTCCTTAGCTTAATTATCACAGAGCATGCGTTTAGCACCAGGGTATAACCAAGCATCATACCCTTCAATTACTTTAAGATGAAATCGACTTTACTGAAATGCACCAAACTTTATTTATTCTTTTAAATGCAACCGTTTCCTTGAATGCGTAGTCTGATTGTTTGCTTCAAGAGAAAAAATAGACGAATGCACCCTTTTCACGTGATCTCTACCAAACTGCTTCGACGTGGGAGGCTGTTTTCACAAAAATTGTTTAAAATTTGTCCACTGACTGTAACGTTCAAAAATTTGCACAAGTTGAAACAAGACTACTATGGTGATTGGGAAACATGACGTTTCAGCTGATTCTTTGCACTGTTGCCGAAACACCGTCTACAGTCCAAGAAAAGCCTTTGCTCTCGTATTCAACTATTGATAACTTAATCAGAATTTGCGTAGCTTTTCACCGGTATGACGTTAAAAACAATAGCTTCACAGATGGTCTGAGATCAGCTGTTGGAACAATTTAAGTGCATATCGGTGAACATAAAACTTTCGGTTGCTACCGAATCATTATGTGCACTTTTATGTTTCAAACGTATTCACATAAGGTACTGTTGTGGCAATCTTGCTTCCAAATGTTTAGTTTAGTCTAATCTTGTTTCATCTGGTAAAAACTGAGGGTCGTAGCAGGTCAGCCATCATTCCCCTTACTTATTTTTTTTTACATTTCCTCCTTGGAAAAGTTTCTTGTTTTTCCTATATGCCCACAGGAAAGCGGTGCAGTCTTGGAGACATTTGTATGCTCTCTCATTGAAAATTGTTTACTACGTTTTTTGCTTAGTTTACATAGACTGCCTTGTAAAGGTAAAAATTTCTCGGTTTGTAGTTTTATGGTCCTGGGACATTTTTCAAGCGATTGTCGTACATTTTGCTCATTGAAAAGTTCGCCAGGAATAGCATAGTTTCAAAAAGTTTATCCAACCAATTAGCTAATCAGGAATTATTTCGCAATAAGAATTTTACTACAATCTGTGCAATGGTTTGTTCGTGATCGTCATCTGTACGGCATGAGTAAAGTAGAAAGGAAAACAAGCATTAAACTTCTTTTAGAACAGCTGCCAACACTTGATAAGGAAAATAAGATTAACCTTATATTGATGTTTCAAACAATTTTTCATCAAACTGAGCATTTTAAAGTCAGGATCGGTGAAGTGTTTTTTCCGTATTGAATTATGTGTGATTCTAAGTAGGGGAGTGGTTTCCGTCTTAATCTGTGGCATACTGGTATTGTCATTAGCTTTGCTCTAAAGCAGGTGTCTCCACACTACGGCCCGCGGGCCACTACGGCCCGCGACCCGCAAAGCTATTTCATTTCGCCCCCAAAGACACTTCATCAATCATGAATAATGAAAAAATAACACATTTATGAAAAATTTGTTGATTTTGTGGTATGTAACATATCCCGAAGCAATGGCATTACGTAAGTTGGCCAAGTAAACGTCATCAATTAGCCAAGTAGTACTGCGCTGCAGTCTGACCTAACCTTAGATGTTATGTTGCCACAATTTGAGGTCTTTAAGTTAACATTACATCCCATCTGAAGCCTGACTTTCCCACTATGCTAAAATGAAAGAAGCAGTTCCACTATTCTTTTTAATAAATGTACTTTCATTTAAACAATATTCATTGTTTGACATTTTTTTTATTTTGGACCGAGTTATGTTTGGCCCTCCAACTGTTTTGTAACAGCTTATGCAACCCACTGACAAAATGTTTGGAGAACCCTGCTCCTGCTTTGAGGCAAACTAATCTCTCAGGTCAAANTTGTTGAGTCAGTGATTACAAGCTTTTTAGAAAAGTTTAAGAAAATTAGGATTATTTCTGTTTAAGCCCAGTTGTAGATGTACTTGCGCGTGTACTGCCTCAAACTTTGGTTTGATTCACACACACGACCAATAACAAATTTTCCATAATACGGAATATATGCACTATTGCCTTTAAGCACTTGAAAGCAACCATAAACACACAATTTTAACTCACTTTTGGTTGCGTGATGCTGACAAAAACTTTCTTTAGGCTGTTAATGTTTGTATGCACGACTAGGATGAAGTTTTATTCATCAGTGATCGAACGGCTAACGTTGTGCATAAAACCGCTGAAACAGTTTATTCAAACAGCCAACGAACTAACTGTTAACACAGATATATTTGTGAATAAACTTGTGGACAAGCTGATAAAACCATAACCAAATTTGGTTCTAAACACCAAATTTTTTCTTTTTTTCACCCATGGATGTCTTGATTTTTTTGGTTATGGTTTACAGATTAAGCTTTTCAATAAACAACACTAACAAGCTAAAATATTTGTTCTGTCAAATGTCAAGCAGTATAGAAGGAACGTTCTAATTTTTGCGGTGTGTTATTTCCAGCTATTTGACGGTTGTAGCTATTCTTGTTCACATCGTGTTAATACTCTGCATATATATTTAATCGCAGATTGATGTACATCAGTGACTGGGGTGGCAATCCCAAGATAGAAAAATGCTCCATGGCCAGCGGAAGCAGTTGTGCAACTATCGTTGACTCTAACGTCTTGTGGCCCAACGGACTAGCTATTGGTAGGAGATTTTTGGGGGCTTTGTGTGAATACATGCAGGACGTGGCTTCGAAAACCATATGCTTTATTTGGCAGCCTATAGTCAGGGCCGGATTTATCTATAGGCTTAGTAGACTTAAGCCTAGAGTCTCAAGATCCAAGGGGGCCTCCAGTAAACCGTGGTACGCATATAGCCAATTGCCGGTACAAAATGAGTTCGATAAATATCCGCCAACAATTCAAGTCGTAACTAATCATGAACTTTAGTCTTATTCACTTAATCAGATTTCATGTTGGTAACACTAGGGTCTTCTACCGGGTTTCCATGAAGGTGAGTATGATCAGTTGGCCAAGCCGTATGTAGACTATAGAGTCGTCATACTCATAGCTCTGTTGGTTGTTTTTATTGAATCGTACCGATTGTTACGTACGCATCAGACGAGAGAACTTGTGTTTTTTTTCTACTTGATATGCACCTGACCAAAGCAAGGTTATATCTGCAGATAAGTGGTATGTGTAGGGCTAATAGTATCCTACAATAAAAACATAGTATAATCCAACATTTTGGTCTGTCTTTAAGAGAGCGATTGATTAATCAAAGTGACTTAAGTTAACAATGCCTGACCCTGACACCAAAATAGATTTTGTAGAGACTGGTTTATTTTGGGAAGTTTGATCCAGTGTAAGATATCACTGAAAGTTAAAGTGTAACAACCAGGGGCGTAACGAGGTGAGCAAGGGGGACGCAATTCCCGGGCGCCGAATCACTGCGGGGGTGCAGAGAAGTCCCATCAATGTCACAAGTACTTTATTCAATACAGTATATTTGCTTCCAAAACATCTCAGGTTCAAACATGGGAGCGCCAAACTTGCTTCTTGCCCCGGGCGCCATCTAACCTCGTTACGCCCCTGGTAACAACTAATAGTATTACAGTGCTTCTTCTGAGCTGGAGAAGTTCAGTAAGTTTGTTAGCGCTTTAAAAAGTATTGCTCGCTTAATACTTTTACTTCTGATTTGTTTCGATTTTAATTTTCTGCAAACTGCTACAAAATTTATGAATCACGAAGTGCCGTTGAGCATATTTATCAAAAGGACGAAAAAGAAAAAATAGATGTTAAACTTATGAATTGCGTAAGGTATGTGTTTGGTTAAATATCTAACCGTGACGTTTTCGGTTGGTTAGCCTGTGGAGATTAAAATTCCTGTTCCCGTCAGCCATCCGCGATTTCCACAATTCCGTGTCATTGAACGCTGTTGCGTCGCAGGCAGCAACAAATACAATGGTCGCGGGGCACGCTACCACGGATTTTGATATTTTTTACTGAGCTTACTTGGAGATCGCCCATATCGTCATTTTCGGCTTTGTGCAAATTTATTAACGCTTTTCCATTTTCCCCAACTCGTAACAACGGGAGAGGGGTCTCACAAGTGGATTAGCCTATAGGGCCTCTCATCAGTTAAATCCGGCCCTGCCTACAGTGATGAAGTACACTTTAAACTAACATGCAGTAAGCTAAAGAATGGATCAAGGAATATCCAGTTCAATTTCCCTACTATGGTTTCTTGGGGTTTTGACAAAAGCACTTCAACTCAAATCGGAAATGTCTACCGCGGTGTTACTAAAAACTCTTAGCAGTTAAGAAACCACCGTAGACATTCCGCTGAAACACTTTGTTTCCACCAGATTATGCTGGAAACAGAATTTATTGGGTGGATGCGAAGATCAAATCATTGAGTTCGTGCCGTACCGACGGAAGTGACAGGCGTGATCTCGTAACCTCCAGCCAAGTTGCAAAACACCCATTTGGTTTGGCATTATCTGGAAATCGAGGTAATTCTTAGATAAAAACAACCATGAATATTTTAGATTAGATTGTTCGTCCTTCGATGAGAAGCGTGATGGTATAGCATTTACGGGAAGTTATCGTAAAACTTTTTCAGCGAAGATTGTCAAACATTTTTTCTGAAGGCCTTTGGATTGACACAGGCCCGTAACCAGGGAGCTTTGTTAGGGGTGGCTTCGCCCACCCTAGAAAAATTTTCGCCCTCCATGGAAAAGTGTGTTGGACATATTTTAAAGCTATTGGGCATAGTTTAAAAATTTTCCCCCCTCTCAGAAAACTCTTCGCCCCCCCTGGTGTCTCAAGCTGGTTACGGGCCTGGATTGACATCAACTTGCAAAACTCATTGCCTTACAAGAGTAAACCGGTTCCTGGGTACCTTCCGGTAGATGCTCTAATATTTTTCATTGGTAACACGAGAAATGTTTCGACCCCAGAACTTGCTTAAAAGTTTTTTGCACGTGTTGAAAAATTTGCTACTGTTTGTAGTATTTTGGACTGACTGGCAAACGATGGGAATTCAGAGCGTTGATAAAAGAAGCGGACTTGATCTTCATCTTCACGTTGGTGGCTTAGTACGACCTACTGGGATCAAAACCATATCAGAAGAACGGCAGCCCATGTGTAGGTCTAGTTTATTTGTTTTGAGTTGGTGTTTTTAGATATGCGATCCAGCATAATTAAAAAATTGTTTTGGGAAACCTTGCAAATGTGCTGTCTCATCCACAAGCATCCATATGTTTTATGCATGAAATGGATAAAAACACTGATTAAATAAAAAACGTTGAATTCTTTAATTTGAGTGCTTACCTGCTAATTGTTTATATTTTGTTTCCACGTGCGAAAACCCAAATCTATGTTGATCACCATCTACCGATGAATACTTTAATATGTTGTGAGGAATAAACATACTACATGAAATATTCATCATCAGAAGCAAACATTTCCAGATTGGACTAAATTTCCTAAAAGTCCTACTCATGGACCAGGGTGCTCATATCCCAAACTTTTTTATGTCTTGACTTCCAAGGCTGGCGAAAAAGGCAGAAGTGTTTGAAATTCTCTCACAAATTTTTTCTGATTTCTCTCTAAAATCGTGTAAAGGCGCCTTACGGGGTTTTTACTGGATAAGGTTATGACACTACGGAATGATTCTTTTTACTACCTTATCCACTTGGGAGTAAAAACTGTGTTTCGTGCTTGTTGTGCAATCAACAGCGGAATCCCGAGAAATTTAAGTGTTTGTGGGTATTTGGAAGAACCCAGTGAACTTGCGTGAAACAGGAAAGATATACTGTAGCGCAGTGGTTCTCAAACTTTTCTCGTTGCGACGCCTTTGGAAAAGTTAAGTTGAACTTGCGACGTACAAGCAATAAGAATTTATTAAAGAAACATAATAGAAGTTGTATTTATTGATAAAACAGCAAAAAGAAATATGCATCATTTAATATGACGTCCGAGCTTGCTTATTTTCACTATTTAGTCGAATCTTGGAAAAATTTTTGAAATGCCACCCGCATTTGCCTCTCAAGGTTTATTCGTTGTCGATATTTTGTTTTAATCACGGCCATGGCAGAAAATCCTATTTCGCATTAATACGACATGGCGAAAGGGATAATCATTGGTTCGTTATTCAATGAAATCCAAAAATGTGCCGAGTTTTCTGAATTAAAGCTTCTGTTCAGGAAACCTTCATAGGTAAGGTCAATTTAGTCTGTTTCTTGTTAGGATAAAGGACGATGGGGTCGGTTCGACAAAAAGGGTCACGAATCCATTCATAGCTTGATACATTCTCTGGAAAGTATTGAGAAAATTTCTAGCTTCGATGGATGTTGCAAAATATACTTCGTAAATTTTAAGGCAGGATTATACACTTTCAAGCAGATCATTAAATAGCGGTACCAACTTTAAATATTGGGCAGCTGTTCCTTTCATCGTACTTACAAGTTCGATTGCAACAGGCACTATTATTTCCTCAGCAATGGTGTAAGGCAGGGGTGGCCAACACGTCAATCGCGATCGACCGGTCGATCGCCGCGTCTCAGTTGGTCGATCGCGCCTGATTTTGCATTGAATTGACATATACCTAAAAACAACATTTTTCAATCAATATTCCTTTTTATGGCATTTTCTACTTGTGTCTGCATTACCGACCGGTCGATCTCGAGTTATCAAGAAATTTTCTAGTCGATCCCAGTCGAAGACAATTGGCCACCCCTAGTGTAAGGCATTTTAGACTTAATAATTCTGTGCCCTACTTGGTAGCTTGCTAATAAGACTCTTGGTGGGAGTGGCATGAATCGTGAAATGGTGGACACTTGCCTTTTTAGATCATTTACTTTCCGAGAAAAAAAAAACTACCTGGTTTGTTCACAAATTGCGGATGTGATGATGTTAAATGACGCTCAAGCTTGTTTGGTAGCATGGTTTCATTGGCCAATACTTTGCTGCAAACAACACACTGAGGTTTTTCTTCTCCGTTCTATAAGATAAACGTGAGCCCCAAATACAGTAACTGTCGTTATATACTTGCAAGATTTCTTTTTAGGCCTGTCATTTTCAATCGTGGATTTACGCTTTAAGTTGCAATGTTAGTTTCCTGTTTACATCCACTTTATAACTAACTACTGTAGTATTTCCTTCGTTTGTCTGATTCAAAGTAAATTAATATTTGTGCAATGCGTTCATTAGTAAACAATAATGACAGTTACGTAATCATGTGATAGCAAATAGGCTATTTGCTATAGATATCTATTGTCAGCATAATCACACTGGAGCAATAACTGTTATTTGGTGAAGTTATATAACTTCACTGAATTTCACTGTTATTAGCTCAATGAATAAAACTGCACTGAATTTACTTTTGTACGACGCCCTTAGAAATTAAAAGGACGCAGCAGTGCGTCGCGACGCACAGTTTGAGAACCGTGGCTCTAGGCTGGTCGCAGCCAATTCACAATTTAAAAGTCACTGTTACAGTTATTTGGTATCGCCTTAAACTACTGTGCAGAACCGTTGCCAGGAAGTTTTCAATATGGGGGCTTTACGATTGTTGAGGGAGGCTTGACACTCTTAAATTTGATAAAAACCCCACCGATTTATAATGCTTCATAATTCAATTTGGGGGGCTAGAGCTTTGTTTGGGGGGACTAAGCCCCCAAAAGCCACCGTGACGACGGGACTGCTACTGAGGCGAGCACAAGTAAAAGATGTTAATTCGAGGTACCGTATCTATTCGATTGTTATCTGCCCTTGATTGTAAGCCGCCCTTGAACATAGGTTACCTAAGCCTCTGGAATACTTTCGCGTACTAGTNCGTTTCGCGTTTAATTGACAACCCTAGTATTAATGTTTCACTACTACGGCTGTCCTCTGTTCATCATAATCCCCCCTGTGACGGATATTAACGTGATGCTGAAGAGAATAGAATACGTAAAGGGAGTTTCTTCGAAAAACACGTAGCCGAGGAAAGCTGCGGAGCGTCATCTAGACCAGTGGTTCTCAACCTTTTTGCTAAAGGGAGCCAAATCCAGATTCACACCCCTTCAGAGAACCGCACTAAAAATATTAAGCACTAGTTAAAAAATTTTATCACAAGTTAAATTAACACACACAAGTAGCCTCCAATTCCGTTTTACGATAACAATGATTGTGCGAGGCACGCCTCCCACAAACTACTTCGTCGCAGAGACGCAGAGCTCAAATTAGCAAGCTACAGAACTCATAACGTCAGAATTTAAAATGTTGGGATTTTAAAATTTTGCATGATCACACTTTGAGATAATATTGAAACCCTGCTGAGAGAACGGTCCTTGGGAGCCGCATGCGGCTCTTGGAACAGCGGTTGAGAACCACTGATCTAGGCCTTTCGATAAGGTAAAAAAATTAACAAAATGTAAGCTGCGCTTGATTATAAGCCGCACAAAATCATGAAAAAAATTATAAGCCGCGGCTTGCAATCAAACAAATACGGTGTTAACCTTTATTTTACCGCGCATATTTCTGCTGGTCCGAATTTTATGATTTTTAAATATGTTGATATTGTTGCGATAAATAACGTTTTGGCGTCGTTTTAGGTGTGTACGTACTTGTACAAGACGTTACGTCATGTTCCATTTGTGGAACATTGGAGGTTTCCCGTACAAGATTTTCAGATTTTCTCTGACTTGTTCTGTACTAACTCATAACTATATCTTTCCAGCTATAGTTACATAAACACCCAGCTTATGAGGAAAAACACATTTATTCGCTGTTAATGTGATGAGCTTCAACGCAGGCCTTGCCACGTTCCCCGTAGAGATGGATGTTACATTTTGTGCACACACTTTTTGTATTTTTTTGCACACTTTGCAGCGACCTTGTGTTGCTGTGGATCACAAAAAAATGTTTTGTCCATCGAAGCGAATATCATGTGGTAGTTCTGCCGCATAACTAACTGCTTGATGGTTCACGATATTCTTGAACTTTGAACAGGCATACGTCACTTGTCTACATTCGAGAGTCGTTATTTTCTGACCTCCCACCTGACAATGAATCCTCCACGCAGCAACAACCGTAATATTGAGCACATTGACAAATAGTGGCCAACACGGGGGATAACTTTCCAACAATCGATCGATATGATCGACGATCCATAAGAACACTCCCATCCCTTTGCTAACGAGTTGATGAGATGAGGCTGTGGCACTTCTTTTGCTCCTCTCTTTACCCGACGTTTGACCTTGTGAACTGGCATGTGGCATTCCCAGTTGCTTGCAATCGTCACAACTGAGTTGCCATGCCACTAGGCAACATAAACAGCCCCATCGCAGCAATATTCAAACCACCCACGTTCCTGTTTCTGAAGCTGCTTTGTACTAACCATCTGTTGATTAGTGCCTGCTGTTCTTGTTTCCTATTATCGTTCCAGTGGCACGCACTCCAATTTTAGCCATAAGCTACAAGTTGTAAAGAAGTTATCAAAGTGCAGCTGATGCAGTGAAGCGCTCGAGTTTGCAGTGATCACATCAACCATGTTGTTGGTTACGCGAGACCCCAAACTTTGGTCCTCTGGGTTTTTGTCCTTTCTTTGGCATATCTTCATGTTGTATGGAAAGTTGTTAAACCAACAGGCAAGCAACCAACAAAAGTAGAGTTCGCCCATGAGATGGCTCTGCTCGTACTAGTTTGCAATATTCTTAATTAGGGATAAGTGAATTGCGATATTCCGCAGGTGTTGTCTATCACAGTGACTTGTTACTCTTGGGCGCCATCTACAAGTGAATACTTTGACCACATGTGGCGCCATCTCCGGATCGCTACACGACACTACTTCACCGCGGCAGAAATAAAAAACGAATTTCTACCAGTTCTAAATGCAGCGAATGTTCCACCACGCTGCTGGTATGGGACTGCGGCCCCGAGGTTGCACAGAAAATCTCGCGGTCGCTTAATTTGGGTCAATTTTCACGAGGAAAGTGCAAGACTGAAGAAAAGAAAACTCACGAACGAGCAGGCTGGCGAGAGGCGGCGAAATTTTATGTACATGCATTTAATTGAATATCAAAGAAGCGCACCATACACTTATCCAAAGATCGCAAAACTTATCCAAAGGCTGGTCTAATTAAAATATTTATAAACTGAAAATTTAACTTCCAATAGAACACCTTGGTTTAGCTTTATGTGCCGATAATTTGACTAAAACGGACCAACAAAACCTTAACGAAAGGTACATAACAGATTGAGTGGCTGTAGTAAGTACAGGTAGATGCGTTCTACTTGTCTTTTTTGTAACATTTCTGTATGATGTTGAGCAGCGTTAAATAATTCCACTAAAAAGTGACTCCGACGTCGCTGGACTCGATTTGAAGTCCGAATCCAACCAAAGTCGACGATTCGATTCCAAATCCAAGTGAAGTCAATGACTTGAGTATAGATCTGAATCCATCAGTTGTTGGGCTCCAGTTCAAGTCTGAATCCAAGTACAGTAGAATTTGCCTAATTCGTCACCTCAAGGGGATTAGAAAAAAGTGACGAATTTGGCGAACTGACGAATTACGCAAACAGGTGAAAACTCTATCAAAGAAGCACGTATACTTTATCATAGTAACTCGTATGCATGCACAGTGCTCTTATTTGCAGTAAAATACAAGTTTATGACGTTATGTTTGAATACATCAATTAATTCCTCTGCTCTATCTGGACTCCTCCATTCAATCAAGCACCTTTTAAATCTTTAATAAACTTTTCCGCGTTCTATCAATGGGGAGTCGGGTCGCGCTTCGAACCTCGTGTATAAATTCGATAAACAAATTGCAAGGTGCAACAATTCTCAGATAAAGATCCTTAATTTATTTGATATCCCACACGTTCTAGCTGCTTAGGCATCTAAAGCGAACCTGCAAATGACGAATTAGACGAACAAAATGCTTCTAAGGGATAGAAAAAGGTGACGAATTAACCAAATTGACGAATTAAACGATGGCGAATTAAACGAACAGAAATGTACACAAAAGATAGGGATTCTGCCGGGACCGACGAAAAAGTGACGAATTAACGAATTAAACGATGACGAATTAGACGAGTTCTACTGTACCAAAAAATTGGTTGCGAAAGTTTAGTGCTACAGTTGGTAAAGGCATGTGCTAGGAGATAGATGAAATTCGTTTATATATACGCGAAAAAGCTATCTCCCGCAAGTTTAAATTAGCGTATTTCCAGGCAAAGTTAAGTGGTCCATAGTTACGGTCAAACGAGTCAGCGCAAACGGCTTAACTTTTTCAACAACAATAAAACATACCCATTCCTCAACACAAAAATCTTCATTGTGGCTGCTTACAAAAACGTTTTAATTTTTTTAAATTGTGGAATGAAATGACTGCAATCAATAAAGTGTTACAGCGCCGTAGCAAGGGACAAGCATAGGGGGCGAAAGCCCCGGTCGGTTCATTATTGGAAGAGGTAAAATCGCATTGGATAGAAAAAAGCAAATACCACTTACAACCGAGAACTCAGAAAACATAACGTTTTCTTTGTGTCAAAGACTATTTCTCGTTGGCTTGCAGCAAGTGTGCTTGAATTTTTCTAGCTTATGCATTTCATAGTACGGTTAAATTCTTATTTCTGATGTGCTTTTAACTGAAAAACGGGCTGTTCCATCCGAGATCTTTCTCAGCAATTCCATCAATAGACTTTTCAATTTTCATCATACACTTAGCGCAGCAAATTTGTTAATATTTACTGCAGTCAGCGACAAAAAGAGCATGTTTTTCTGCAGTCTCTTAGCGTATTTGACCGGATTATCAACTATTCATTCCTAAACTGTTTGTTGCAAATCTTAAGAGCTTTGTCATAAACTCTTAACAGCATCAATCAACAGGAACGCAGAAACAGTTGTAGTTCGTCAAGTGTCATTTTTTCTGAACTATAGTAAAGTGTAAGATTGTTGTGATGAACAAGTGCTGTGTGGAAGTATCATACAAATTTGTTTTCCCAGAATAGTTTTGATCAGGCAAAGTTGAGTAGGATGATATGGCCAGAAAGTCTAAGTTCTTGCTACGAATCTAAATAATTAACTTTGATCGCAGGTGAAAATGTTGCTAAAACACAACAACATTGCTGCATAAACAGCAATAGTTTGAATATGGTATGCACGAGTATTATTTCAGAAGTATTTTTCAAGAACTAGTGAAACGCATTAATGAAAACGTCAGGCTCGTAGCCAGGTTTTAAGGCTTGGGTGGACAAAATACATATTTACGGGGGCAAGGTTTTTGTTTGTATATGTTTGAAACAAAATTTTCTGGACACAACAAAAATTTGAGTGGAACAAGAAATTTTGGGGGGCACTGCCCCCGAATGCTCCTCGTGGCTACGGGCCTGGAAAACGTAAGCAGTTTTGCTTCTTTATGAATACAAACAATGAGAATCATTACCATGCAGAAGAGTCCAAAAATACTGACACCATGCAAATTACAGACTTTGATAACGTAACGTTTTACATAAAAAATGTTAACATCCCATGTCTTTTGCAACGTGCTTTTCAAGCAGTTATGTCGTTTCAATGTGTTTCCTATTGAGTTCTCACTCCTAATTCTTTTTAGTGGTTCAAAACAAGCGGATAGTTTTCATGTCATTCATACCCTGACCTTTTCGCTTTAACTGTTTTTTGCTTTTAATGGAATTCGTAATTTTAGAAAATTAGCAGATGCTGGTTGACCTGTGTTTGAAATCAAGAAACAAGCAATCACATTGGTTATAATTTTTTTGTCTGTACATTTTGTTGCTCAAAATGTTTTTGTAGAAGGGAGTTTGACTTCCGAAACTTTCCCTGGAGGGAGAATTAACGAGCTATCGCCTTGAAGAAGCATGTTGCTTACGCTCATAGCCATGGAAATAAATGTCTGCATAGCCTTTTGCATTTGCTTCAGCTTTATTCGCTCCACTTGCAAAGAGCTGAGGAATGATAGGCTCATGGGTTGCGCGAGTTCGGACAGTTTACGTGACTGACGAAAGACTGCGTTAAGTGGCTGGTTGGGAGGTGTAGAAGTGCCTATTAAAATGATAGATATGTGTTCCATCCAGGTTTGCAAGCTTATATTGTCAAGTCCACAGCTAAGGCACCATGGGCGTTGGAAAGGCGAGCAAAGGAGCCAAGGCCCACCCGGATCTTAAAATTTGATAAATTTTCAGTAGAAAAATGTTTTTCTATTTGGTTCGAGTTTGTAAAATAAAATTTCACCACTGTTGGCCTCCCTGGGGAATATTCTTCACACTTACTTTCAAGTCAGACCAGAGTCCGATCTTGCTAAGGATTCAATGCCCAGTCCTATTCTAGTTGAGAAACTCAGAGTTCAAGTACGAATACAAGCCTATAGGAAGTGAACTCGGGTCCAGATTTAGATTCGGAAATACCCAACACTGATGATGAGTGATCGCAGGACCAGTGACGTCGTCGAAACCGTAATCTCCAAAACCACTTGGTCAACACGTCGTGACAGAGACCGAGACTTTATCGAAAATGCCGAGACCAAGACTGATACCTAAAAATTTGTTGGATTCCCTAAGTTTTTCTAGAATCTTTCAAAAAATTTCATCAAGACTTTCAAGCTGTAATTTTGTCGAATGTCTCGCATTTTCTCCATATATTTCAGTTTTTTCTTTCCCGATGATATGACAGACAGTGAACGGGTTGGATTGTGGATGCTTAACTAAACCATACCGATGAAGCATTCAAAGTCTCGAGACAATTTACTCGAAATCAAGACCTGCAACCGTCGATACCGAGACTCACAAAAAATAGTTTTCAAGGCATATCTCGACATCGAGACCAAGTCCCGAGATTCAGTCACTGTGCAGGAGTCCTGGTTGATATGTTTTAGTGTCTGTTTTTGTTTTAATTTCGCTTGCGCTGTTGTACAAACGCCTCGTCCTTGGTGGGTAATGAGTAACTGCTTTTGTAATGCTTGTTTAATTTTACCAGACTATGTGATAATAAACCTTGAGTTCGAGATTGCAACACAAATAAAAATATCCAACTGACTGTTTTAGCTTTTGCGGCAAAAGCGTTACTAGTTTTGGCAATTTTCAGCTCCTGATCGATGTTCAAACAGCGTTTGTCAATTTCTCTGCCTTCCAACTAGTACCGGGTACCAATGCGAGTGTCCGGACGGATTTAACCCAGTCACTGCTGACAAGAGCCGCTGTGAAAAAACTCAATCCTTGCCTGATTTGCCAGGATGGCAAACCAAAATGGTTGTGTCTGATCAAAGATTTATTCGAACTGCAAATTATGACTGGAGAAAAAGGTGATTGAGTTGTTACTTATTTCATGTAAGAGGTTTTCAAATGCCAATATTTATGAAACTGTTTATTGTCTTATTTCTGTACAAGGACAACAAAACAAAACGAACCTGTTCATTTTTTGCAGAACTTGCTGGAGATACTGACATTGAAATGTTATTGCATTGCTGCAAAATTTCTTAAACTTAAATACATAAAACTAAGCGAAGCCTTACTTACGAATAGCTGTATGAAGTAACCTGCAGAGGAAATCTCTTGCTCACAAAACCAAAACGGAACTTGAAAATTTCAGGATAGCTTGCTCAAATCACTGGAAAAACCTAGTGCTTTTTAGTTCCACATATGTAGCGAAATGGAGTAGCGTGATTTTTTTAATTTCCGATGCATACTTTCAGGCCCGTAACTAGGGGGGGCGCAGGTGGTGAGGCCACCTGGAATTTTTTTTGCCCCCTTATGGAAAAATGTGTTGGAAATAGTTCAAGACCATTGTACACTGTTTGAAAAATTTGGGCCCCTCTCAGAAAACTCTTCGTCCCGCCTGGTGTCCAAGCTGGTTACGGGCCTGCCTACTGTACAACAGTAATCACAAGCATGCCTATATTTAAACATTTAAGTAGCTCGACCCTTCTGAATCCTGAACCTGCATGTGGTAGGAGCATCCAAATGGGATGTTTTTTTGAGCTTACGCCATTTTGTTATCCTATTTTTCTGATGCTTTGTGTTTGCCCAAGTACTGCCTGCAAGAGCTTTGGAAAAACCGGTCGCACCTTTTGCACAGCAACTTTTGAAGAAAAATGGGGCATCATGGCCGGAGAGCGTTGCTTAGGGGACATTAGTGTAGGAGAGGCCTTGTATTGATTCTCTGCATAAGCAGACGTGCAACAACCATAGGCGTAGCCAGGGATGGGTGAAAGGGGCCATGCCCTCCCACAAAGTTTTAGAAAATATAGTCATTTTGTGCTTTGAGAGTCGTTTCTATAAACAAAATAGTGCTCGCCTAAAATCAGACATTTTGCTCCCCCCAAAATTTCTGGGCTGGCTACGCCACTGGCAACAACACCTACACCTCAAAAGGAAAGTCTGTGTGAATTGCGCTATCACTTTTCTTAACGTAACAGGGCGGATGATATTTTGGTCCCTTCTGCCTCTTAAACCTCCAACTAATGTAATTCAAATAAAAGAGAGTTAGAGTTCTGGGGTGCCCAAATGTTTTCCAAATAGGCTAAATTCTGTCATGCGAGGGTGTTATTGGGTCAGCTGTTCCTTCCGACATTTTTTATTGCAGGTGCCGATTGTCGTAGTAGTCCAGGCATTTCGCAAAGGGTTTCAAACAGAATAACTCCTTTTCACGGATTGCATGCTCATAGGTGTAGGAGCAGGCAAATTTTGGGGGTCCGAAGGAATTTTGTCCAAATTTCTCCAAACTTGCCCGAAAAAATTTTTTGCGCCAAATGTGCGCCCTCGTCGGGCGCCATGTTTTTTTGTTTTGAGAAAAAATTGAAATTCAGACGTATTTCATTCAGTCGAATTTGAAGGTGTTGAAACTTATGTGCCCGAAATTTCTGGGATTTTGCTTGAATTTTCTGGAATTTGCCCGGATTTTCGACAAATCAAAACTTTTGGTGGCGCTCTTGCACCCCAGCTCCTACACCACTGCATGCTCATAATCGCTCTCAGTCTCAGCACATCGCAACACAACAGGAACGTCGTAAGTAGCAAGAAACCGCCTTCGCTGCAACACAGAAGCGTATAATCCAGACTTTGGCGGGTCATACAACAGAATCTGAATCAAAATCCACGAGCCGTATGGAATGCGCCCTCGAGCTGCAATTTGGTCACCCCTGCTTGAAACAGCAATTCCAGTCTAAAGTTTGTTTTTCTCATTTGCAAATTCTCTTTCCTATGGT
>JGI24159J19872_10003311_pt1 | contig 19967 bp, 7 predicted proteins | sample Ectturendosymbi4_FD_19872 | JGI IMG/M metagenome (IMG submission 19872) | reverse complement strand
CCTTCTGCTATGTCAGTCATGCCGTTGTCTCAGGGTCTCATCCTTCGGTGGCCGTGTCTTAGGCTTGATCAAATGTACTTATCACAGTTGGCTGAATATGATGACGTCATCAGAGGGGCCCTTTTTAGTCTTGCCTCGGGCCCCCCCCAACCTTAAACCCACCACTGCATATATCATTCCAGCGTGTAGTTGATATGTTAATATTCTAAGCTTCACTTAAGAGTCAACATTTGCGGTAGTTTCAACGCTGTTTCAATTAATATCTCTTACAATTACTAGACATGCGACAGCACAAAATCACGCTTTGTTCTGCAGAACATCTTGCAAATCTGCAGAAAAATCAGATGTCTCTCAGCAACGGCATAATGCGGCTTACAACTCGCATAAGCAAATTTTCTTGCTGTCTGTTTTCTGCGAAAATAGTTTGCATCAAAGTATTAGCGACAGAAGCGATTATGTCCTCAAGAGTCGTTTGTTTTTTGCAAAGTGCTTTCACTTCTGTCGCTGCAACACTAAGCAAAAGACTGCTGTTTGAAATCTACGTAGTCGTAGACTATCTCATTTCGTTCAAGCCAGAACAGTTCTTGTAAGTTGTAACCATAGGCGCACGGGAAGGCATTTTACTGGGGGAGCAGAAAAAAAATTGCCCTAAATATAAACAATTTGCTCTGAAACTCACTTTTTAGTTAACCGAATGGGGCCTGAAACCTTATGCAAATCTGTTGTATACAGTTGAATTCGTTTATAACGACTTCCTCTGTAACGCCAATTCGCTCATAAGGTTACAACTTTACATGTATTCCAATGCTCTTATAAGGTCAATTCGGCAATTACGTTCTTTATGCAATCCCCTAGAGGTGCCGTTATAGGCAAATTCGGTAGTTAACTAGCTTGTTAACTCAAGGGGTTAAAGTTCCTTGCGTGTTGTGTTCTCCCAGACAAGAAACTTTACGGTAATTGCTTTTACTGATGCAAATGCGTACGCGACTTTTGATGACGCAACGCATTTTAAAAGCAACGGTTCCGGATCGTACGGTCCGACTCCCCAAACCTGCCTGTGTTATCGCTGATATGCGCTTGAGCTAGGCACTTAAAGACGCGCACTCATAGCAGCCAAGCAATCTGCACATACGTGCGGCCCGCTTCTAAAACTCTCCTGTTAATCAAAAAAGTCTATCATCCTAACACCCTGCACCTCTACCCAGCGCAAACTCGAAAACGAACAAAGAATTATTTACCAAATTCTTATATAAAGCTGTTCAACTACCGACATCCAATTGTTTGATTTTTACGGAAAACGAGGGCTTGGTCCAGATCATGATCAAAGTCACTATAACCAATCAAGGCTCTGGTCCAGATTACAAACTACAATAGCTCAAATTACGCGGATCACCCCAAGTGAATATACACTGTATTGAAAATTTTTTCACCGTTCACGATTTGAGCAACTTGCACCTGCCCGGAAATAACAGAGTTGCCCTGAAAATTTTCACTATATTAAATTCAGGATTTTTAACAACTTGTAAGAAAATTTTCTTTAACAACTTGCGCTTACCCTGAAAACAGAGTTTGCCCTGAAATTTTTCACTGTATTGAATATATTTTTTACCATTCAGGATTTGAGCAACTTGCGCTTGCTTTGAAAAAGAGTTGCCCAGATATTTCACTGTACTGAATATACTTTTTACATTCAGGATTTGAGCAACTTGCGCTTTCCCTGAAAAACAGAGGGTGTCCCGAATTCACTGTATTGAATATATATTCTTTATCATTCGGGATTTGAGCAGCTTGGCTTGCCCTGAAAACAGAGTTTGCCCTGAAATTTTTCAAGCCCAGGGGGGGGCGACCGCCCCCCCGAGTCGTACGCCTAAGGAAATAATACTGTGGTGAATCCGGATGTGGAGGGCTATACTAAAACATGAAACCACCGGAAAAACACTCCGAAAAACGCGAAAAAGCAACAACCTACTGAAATCCAAAACACAAGCTAGGTGAGGGCCCGGTTTTTACATTTGGTTTGCCAGGGGGAGGGGCGGTTCACACTGCTGCCCCCCGTAAGTTACGCCACTGATTACGTGCATTTCAAACACGAACAGCCACAAGTTCTTTCGCCTGATTCACACGTAATAATCGGTATGATTCAGCAAACTTGCTTTTGAGTATGACACTGTTGTCGGCATTGGCCAACCGTCATATTGAGATTCATGAAAACTCGTTTGAAGACTCAGGCGGTTATCACCTCGAATTGTGATCAGTTGAATGGCCTTATATTTTATTACCGTGTGTTGTACGTTACAACACTGCAAAGCTAACTAAAACATGCTGGACGTTTCAGCATAAAGTAAACGCAAATAACAAAGCTTAACGTTCGCGTGCGGCAAACAATCGGTATAAAAGCAAAGTAATCGAAAGCAAACAAACTCCCACAGTCGTTGTAAGAAAAACTAGGACCACCGTTTCTTCCCATGGAGCACTTGTCGAAACTGAAAAAAAACAATTCCATTTTCGTTTCAGTAAGACGCAAGTTGAGGGTTGATCTTCATATGGCCAGCGTACGGAATAAAAAATTCCACTTGGGGTCGGTTTTCTTCGACAAATTTCAATGAAATGGAATTGCTGCGACTAAAGTTTCATTTAGGAAACGCTTTGCATGCGAAGATCGAGAGTTTTTTATGTCTGAATATCTAGCTCAATTGCTTCTATTGTTCTTAGAAAATCATAACCTTCCAACTTAATGATTTAAAAACAATGATTTAACATTTTCTGCTACCTAATTGTAGGGCTGTAGTCACAAGTGTACAGCAGGCAATTTTTGGTGTGGAAATAATATCTTGCCCAGATTTATCGAAATTTTCCCGAAAAACTTCTGTGACAAATTATCTCCCTACAAAATTTATGTAGATGCTAAACAACCTCCTACAGCAAGTACATTATATTTTCCTCTACCAATTTGCCATAGACTTCCATCTGAAAAGTACACGAGGCTATTTCGCTATCATTGTTAAAAATGTTGGAACATCTTTGCCCAAATTGAGATTTTGCAAATTTTTAACAAATCAAAACTTTGAGGTGTGCTTGCATCTCCTGCACCTCCATCCCCTACTCCACTGGCTATAGCCCTTAGTACAGCGCGATTATTCGCTAAGCCGTTTGCTATTCCATTATTAGCAAAACCGTTGGTTTGATTTCACCCGGCTGTAGTTTGTTTGAAGCAGAACCGTCGCCAGAAAGTCGTCAGTAGGGGGGGGCTTTACGTTTGTTCCGGGGGACTTGACATTAAAATTTGACGAATTTTCCACTAGCTTAGTGTTTTTTATTTCAGTTTGGGGGCTTGGAGCTTTGTTTGGGGATTATCACACCGAAGACCCCGTGGCGACGGGACTGGTTTGAAGCGCTAGTTTGTGTTGAATAAAACCATACTTATATTACAGTTACACCATTGCAACATTGCAACGACCATGTAACATTGCAACGACCAAAGAACTCATATCATGTTTCCCATGTGTAAACGTCTTGTCACCATAGAGAATATTGAAGTAAATCGTACCACAGCTCAAGATATGGGCGTCGGAAGGATTTTTTCCAGGGGGCCATCAGTGGATTTTTCCAAAGATAGCCATAAAGATTCTTCCAGGGGGGCCAAAAATGGTGAAATTTGATTTTTCCTTCTCGAAACTAAGAAAACATCGTTTTTTTGCTAAAAATGGTAATAGAAAAATGTCAAATTGCAAAATCCAGACGCCCATGGCTCCAGACAAGCCAACAAAAAGTGTTCGTAGTAACCTGTGTTATTAAACGTTGACTCAAAATAAGTGTCACTATGGTTACGAAGCTCTGCAATGATGTCCATCTCGGAAAGGCCTTTAGCACCTTCAATTGCATATATTGGTCCAACAACGACCGTTTGTGATAATCCACTACGTGTTGAGTCACGTCTCTTACGTAGTTTTCCGGCGTGGCTGTCATAACACCGAAAGACTTTCTGGTTTTCCGAACACTTCTGTAACAAGTACATGTGTGGGAACAGGCATGCAACTGTCAGAAAGCCTCTTCCACACCCAAACAATTACGGACCGATTTAACTAGGTTTCAGTTCTACTGTTGTTATTTGTATAAACGCGAATATTAGAACAAGTCCGCTGAAGTGGCAAATTATTATAAAGAATCTCAAGAGAAAGCAGGGGTTAGGGATGACAAGTAAAAGAAGCGAGCGGATAAGCAAAGTGGAATGGTCATGGTATAACAACGCTTAAGATACCCCACAATTTAACCCGTGTCTTCAGAGCTTTACGAAAGATTCTCTCACTATTTAACACTTCTGTTCGACAATGACCGAATGCGGTAGTTGCTCGTGTTCTGTTTGTGTTCTTTCCTCTTCAGTATTGACAATGTCTACGAACCAACACCTAACCTATGATGCGCTGTGTTTAAGCAATCTCTATACCCGGGGTTCTTAATCTGGGCTTCGTGAACCCCTTAGGGGTCCATGTGTTTTAGGGGGTCCGTAAACCAAAATCCAATTTAGAAAATACGCTAGATTTTATCCGTCCATTTGGGCCATATTCAGCTTAATCGCACCACAAAGGTAGTCTGACATGCACCTCTTGGCCTAATAGGTAATTCCAGTACTACCTTGATGTAATAGTCCACACTGTCCACGAAACTTTCTGCTAAAACTTTGCACGTGCGTTGACGTGAATAAAAACACTTGTATTTTTCGCACATGTGTAGGCGTCTGCTGTTTTATTCATTTAGAGCAGGGTTCTCGAAACTACGGTCTGCGGGTCAAATTCGTCCCGTGACGCCATTTCATCCGGCCCGGGAAAGCATGGTAACGAAAAATTTGTTGATTTGGGGGATTGTAACATAACCCGAAACAATCACGTTACGTAACGTAAAAAGCTCGGCCATTGAACTGTTGTGTGACATCTTACGTGGCCCTCAGACAAGAAAGTTTGGAGACCCTGGTTTAAGTACTCGAAGGTCCGAAAAAATAAATATGACTTGGGGGTCCGTGAGATGCTAAAGTTGTACTCGAAGGTCCAAAAAGTACTCGAAGGTCCGAAAAAATAAATATGACTTGGGGGTCCGTGAGATGCTAAAGTTTAAGAAACAATGCTCTATACCCTTTGTTCTTCCAACTAGTGTGATAGGGGCCTTGCGTCTGAGCCAAACACGTGAACAGAAATAAAGTAGCCATGCGAGCAAATCGTAAGGGTCTTTTTCAGATGTTTGCTATACAATAACAAGCTTCGTGGATCCTAGTTCGTGTAATAGTGAGTGTTAATTAGCTGAAAAACCTAGCGTGCGTATAAGTTCCGCTTCTGACTACAGACATGCAAAAAGTGGGTAAATTCAACTCCAAGGCCAGTTTAAGTCCAAATCTATAAATTTTGCAAATCTGATGCCATGGAAGTGTGCTACTCAGTACGATTTTCTTTCAGCAGCATGGTCCTGTTCGTAGTGGTGCCACAAAATAATCCATGCGCAGGCGTGGATGTCTCAAGTGTATTCCTCTTGTAAGTTGTGTTTGTCGAATAATATTTTACTGGAATAAACGTGAGTCGCACTCCATCTTATCGAAAATGTGGAAAAATATTTCACTTGTAGACATTTACTGTTTCGCATGAAATGGATGAATCGTGAGGTAGGTTGTTCATGTCATCCATTGCAAACGTTGGCTCTAAGTGACTTTGTTGTATTTAAAACTATACACACAAAACCTGAACGTGATTTGATAACACGTCAAGAAAAATGAAATTATTAATTTCTATAAACTAAAATTCAAACAAGGGCACAGGCAAAATATTTTTAGTGTCAAGGAAAAAGTAAATTTGCCACGTTGAAAGCCACTTTTCTTTAACAGTTAGGACTAACGTTGTTAGAAAATGAGCTAAATATCGTGCCAAAACGGTTTTGGCTTCCTAGCAGTCGTTTGTGGACGTAAAAATAGATATGAATAACGTTCAAGCAGTCGTTTGTGGACGTAATAGATATGAATAACACTTAAACTTGAACTTACCAAGCGCCGATTCTGCTCACATAGCTGAATATTTGCATGAATGAAAAATTCTTCATCACATGCCTTCATTCGGGGCATAAGAAAGGAGAGGCAGACAGTTTGTCCAACACCACTTCGCGTAATTTTCAAAGAAAGATTAGCAGCAGTTGTGTTGTTGGAAATGCAACCATTCGCGACCAACTCCACTACATTTACCGGATTCTCGGCAGATCCATTGCACGAAAACGCCAGCCAATTCAGTGTAGTTATTAATGCGGGCTGAAATATTGCAAAATTATTCTGGATTGAATAAATTACGCAACGCACATACAATAATTTATAAAATTTTCAGAGGTTTAGCTCGTATTGGTGTGAAGTGCCATACGGTTTCCTTTTATGCAGGCACTTCATTTGAACGTTGTTGAGTTGTATATTCGCATGACAGCCACGAGTTTCTCACAAAAATGTTGGAATATTACAGCCAAAATGTTTGAGTTTTGCTTACCTTGGTGTTAATTATGTTGGCGACACTCGGAAGTTTGGCCGCAAAGGAAATGTAAATTCGCTGACCAACAATGTATACTGCACCCGAATTCATGATTTGTTCATCCGGGCATGTACCAGGACAGGTGGCGATCTTGCATATGGTAATGGAGAGCACCAAGTCATCATCGCCCTTGACTGTTATTATTGGCCCAGGCAGCCTGAACAGCAAATAGCCAAGAGAGCCAATGCGGCATTTTAAGTTTCACAACAGTACTAGTACTAGAGACAACACAAACACGATGTAAAAACACTCACACCGGGCGAATGGATGCCAATACGGAGTACTGGCGAGGATATAAGCACCGAAAAGAAGCTACAGGCACGGGCATATCGAGAGACAGGGATGATTGCGTAACGTTGAAGTGGTTCATCCACACGGTGTTTTCCACGACCTGACCACCAGCAGTGCTATTATGACTTGCCAACATCACTGTGCTTCCACACTGTATGAAGGGCAGTGGCATAGAAATGACATAATTACTGCCGCTTATTGCACTACCTGCAAAAAAGAAAAGGAGCTTGTCCAAACACTCTGTTACAGCTGAACCTGAAAAAGGGTTAGATAAACTACCTCCATATAAAGCTCAGAGTTTTGATGAGAGAATCAAGGTTCAAAACAGCCCGGTCGCTATGGGGGGATTTTGTGGGCTTAGCCGCCCAAACAAAGCTCCAAGACCCCAAATTGAAATATTTTCAGAATATAAAGCCAACCTACACAAACAAAGGCCCCTGTTGAAGATATTCTGGCAACGGTTCTGGTTCAGTACCTCCAATAAGGTGGTTCTGAACCTTATTGGAGGTACTGAACCCTGCAAGTTTCTTCTGTGCATTCACCGAACTCTCTATATTTGGTAAAATATAATAAGATTTCTGCAAAACGAAAGTATACTATGTACTAATTAGGGCTCATCAAACATGTATCAATATCACTACTTTAGAAAATACTCCTCGCGTCCTTAAATATGGCCTGAGCCTCGGGTCCCGAGGCACTGCACTTCCAAAACAAACCATGAGAAATCAAAGGAATTCAAACATGTCTAAACGTATGTAGACATGTTTGAATCCCTGCTGAATTGTATATTGTTTTTTGAATCTGCAAGACGCTCCACACATACTTTTGTTTCTGAAGCAGATGGGGTTCCTAAGCCTCAAGGCCAAGTTCTACACTACAGTAAAAACGAAATGATTCTAATCAACATCATTTTTACTCGGCAACCAAGATATAACAATTAAACAGTCAAACACGAATTATTTCAAACCAGAGACTTCGGAAGGGTATCATCAGTCAGCGAACCCAACTCCAGAAAGACCGTGAAATTTGATTTTGAGTTCAAGAGTGGAAATTTGAGTACTCAATTGGATACACAATACATATAAAAGAGAAGGAAAAATTGGCAGGGTTGCTTGAGAAAGTTAATCCCAAGAATCGTTACGACACACTTGCGCTAAGAGAAATTGGTTTAACAGGTAGTGACAATATTCGTTTTTCATTTCAAGAATCGGTGACATCTTGGCAGCTCGTACTAGACTACGTGGGTAATGCAAGTCAGTGGCGTAGTCAGCCCAAAATTTTTGGGGTGGAAAAAAATTTGTGGGGCCAAAATATTTGATTTTAGGCGAGCAACAGTATTGTTTGGGATGCCGCCTCTTAAAGCACAAAATAACCAGATACGCTACAAGTTCAGGGGGCATCGCCCCTACCCCCTGGTTACGCCTATGTTGCTAGTGCTGCTTCGCCGTGGATGACTGTTGACTGGTTTTAGTGCTGGGGTCTTAAGTTGTAACAATAAATTCGTGATCAGCATAAGATGCTGGAGAAATTGCTTATTACAGTGGCTGTTTATAAACGACCACTGAAGCAACAACGAATGTACGCACCTCTCCTTAAGTTCCTGTGAAAACTTGCACACAAGGACATGTTCTTGCGCACACGAAGACCCTACAATAAGAGCACTTGTCGTAGGCCTATGCAGTAAAGCGAAGATATGCTGACTGGCCTGGCATGGCATGAATAGCATCATATTTATCTTTTTACTGTTCAAAGCGGTTTTCTTTCCCAAAATACACTCAAAATTTGGAGACAAGTTAAATTTAAATGAATTAAATCTGCCTATAGATTTGTATGCGTATAGTTGTTTCTGCTTTCAAATAACGTTAAGGTTCGCCGACGTGCCATCAACAATAAGGACAAATGAAAATGGTGTGTTTGTGATATGTGGAGCTGAATTGCGGCCACGGGCCCCTTAAACTTCCCACTAGCTGGCATGGTGATTAAGCAGTTTTATATGCTGAAGTAACTTCAATCGTATTTTATATGTAAACCTTAAATTTTCGAAGTCCACATTGATAAATTTTGTCCACTCGTACCAAATGATTCGCAAAAACTGAACTACTGAAAAATTCAAGGAGTCTCTGAAACCATAAAGTAGCATTTACATCGAATTTTATGAAAGTTACTCCATCGCATGAACGATGGTGCGGTGCGGTTAACATTCGATGTTTTTCGAAAGTCTACAATTACTTTTGACTAGAGCAGTGGGTTCAGTGTTCCCTCTAAGGCAGCGTTTCTTAACCTTTTTCTACCTCAGCACCTCTTTTGGTCACACCTAAGCAGTCCAGCCCCCCTACCATTGGCTAACACCTGGTAACTATAAGGATAAAGTAAAGACAAACGTATCCTTTTACCTTTTACCGCCACATATGTAACCTTTCCAGCACCCCCTGGAATTGATTTCAGCACCACCTGGGGGTGCTAGCACCCCAGGTTAAGAAACCCTGCTCTAAGGTGTGCAAATGCGCAGTACCACCAAACAATTTGCGCAGTGAAATCTCATTCTCGCGCACTTGCAACATTCCAAATTTAGTAACGTGTATGTACCGCATAGCCCTTCTAACGCTTGAAACGCGTCACTGATTGTGTCGACATGGTTGCGCAATTGCATACGCACTAAACCTTTTACTCTGAAAAATTTTCTTAGAGGGAACACTGATTGGGTTCTCTAACTCCATTCCCCATCGAATCATGTGGGTATCAAACATCTCCACGATCCTTCAACTTCCGATATCTCACACTATGTTACGGCAATCAAGTATCGATCATCCATCCCGCACGGAAAACGGATGCTTCTTATTTTCTTCCCAGAGGCGTTTGATCCTCGGTTGCCATCCTCATGACAAGTCCGATTTCAAGGCGGCTAATAGAACGTACTGAGAGATTATTCACTACATTTTTAGTGCAAGCTCGTAAAACCCACCTGCAAGACATCGTGCTGGCTTAGCGAAGTCTTGGTCAACGCCTTTGCCACAAACCTTAAGCCGTTCGATCACAAACAGTTCCACATAAAAATTGTGAAAAAGCGGGGGAGAAACGATCCAATTCTGTAGAGTTTACGCACTGAAAGCGTAATAAAGATCAATGGAAACATAGGCCTAGCCGGGGGCCAGGGGGGATCCTCCCAAAATTAAATTGTGCTTTTGAGAGTCATTTTCTGCTCCCGAACAAAATACTGCTGCTCACTTAGAGTCAACAAAATTTGGCCCCCCAAAATTTTGGGCTGGCTACGCCACTGCGCGGAAGTGGCCAACGGCGGCAATAAGTTTGCCCATCATTGGCAGAGCCGAATAGTTGCAAGTGCTTGATCGAACAACTTAAATCAGTGTGTTAACTGCAACGCTAACTGCAACGCTGCTACGATGATGAGTTTTACTTACTCGTGCAGTTGCGATCAAAGGTATTTATCTGGCCCATAGGTGTTTGACTGACAAATACGAGAACGTCATTATCGATGCTGGCAATTTCTTGCGTGAATGCAAGAGGCACCTTCACAGTTATTTGATCTTCCAAACATAACACTTTCGGGGCTTCTGAAAAGAAATGGATGGAAATCACAAAATTGATAAGCAAATGCTACGAAATATCAGAACGTACCTATTTCGCAGTTCTTTCCGAGATAACCTTGGCCGCCTTTGCATAGGTAACCATGAGAATGGTGGCAGGAGGCTTCGCAAACGCACCCGTTCATGCATGGATCATCGTCGCAAGGTGAAGGTGCTAAAGGGGCAAAACCCTGGTATTTACAAGGCGTAAACTACACAGTTCAAAACTTCTTTCAGCGTCAGACTTACTTCGATCACATGATTCGCAGAATCGACCAGAGCAACCAGACATGCATTGGCACTGAGCTTCTCCTTCAACAGTTATGCATAAGCCGCCGTTTAGGCATAGGTTGAGCATGCAAGTGTCCGAGTTCTGACAAGTGGAACATCGAGACCCGTAGCAATTTCCAGTACATCGACAAATGAATGTGTGGTTCTTTCCACTTTCACAGGTACCTCCGTTGAGGCAAATGCCAGGATGTGTTTTGCAGTAGTTATCTTCATCGTGAGGACAAACTTCGCAGTGTCGCCCCTCACAGCCGCTCTGACATTCGCAAGCATATTGCTGAGCTGTTGCGTTCTCAATGCACTTGCCGTTGTTTTGGCAAATAAAGGGATGACGTGCGCAGTAGCCTAAATCCGGTGAACATGTTTGGCATCGTTCTCCAGTGCATTCCAAGCGGCACTTACACAAAAAGCTTCCATCGAGTAGGTCGACACAATGGCCGTTTCCGCAATAGTTCGGTGGAAGGCTTTGGCATGAGCTGCAAATTGAGCAAGTCTCACCTTGGCAATGCGAAGGGCAATTGCAGATAAAACTACTTGGGTCATCGCCGTCGACGCACGTTCCTCCATTATGGCAAACTTCAGCATGAGCTTCGCAAAACGAAGCACACTCGCTACAATCAGGCTGGAAGCAGTTGCGAGGGCAAACGCAAGTTGCCTTGGTTTGAAATTTATCCTCATTTTCAACACTGCAGTTTCCACCGTTTGTACACAAACAATTTTGACAATCGTTACCTCCAAAAGGGAAAGAACATTCGCATCTAGGGCTACCTTCGGTATCTGACACGCAGAATCCTCCATTCCAGCACACTTTGTTAAGGCACGGATCTTTCAAGTCACACTTCAATCCTCTGTAACCTTCGGTGCAGTTGCAGAGTGTTATGTGAGTAGTTTTGTTGTGGACACAAGTGCCACCGTTACTGCATATCGAAGGTTCGTTGCATCCACTGTGGTGCTGGCAAAACTTGCCGTACAGTCCGGGAGTGGCGCAATTACATTGAAAATCGTTGGTGCCTGCAAGAGTTGTGCATGGTTCTCCGTTGCAAGGGTCGGTGCTGCATATGTCTACCAAACAACAAGGCGTATCCTTTAAAATAGCCCACTATTTAACAACATTATCAACCTCTTCTGCATTTCTATTGCAAACAACTTTTTGGATTAGATGAAACACCAATTTCTTCGAAACACAACACAACCTATTACGTAATACGTGGTCACAACGTTAATGTTTGAACTACAATTTCATGTGAAATAATTTAAAAGTAATTTTTATGTAGCTTTTAGTGAACAACCAATATTTCAAACAGATTTACGTCTTACCTGGCTCCTCACATTTTTCACATAAATAGCCGAAGCAGTCCTCAAGACACTGACAATAACCCCATCCTTCGTGCTTGAGACACTCCCCTCCGTAAATACATGGATTATCATCATTACATAGATTTGCAGAGCAATTTTTACAAACCATTGCAGAGCAAGCTTCTGAAGAGCAGTTGCACCAAAAAGTACCATTTTTACTTTCGCAGATGCCACCGCTTTTACATGGGTTGGGTAAGCATGGGTCTAGATTCCCACAGGTCTCACAGTGCGGTCCCGAGCAGTGATCCAGGCACTGACAAGTGAAATTTTTTTCAGGATCACTGAGGCATGTTCCGCTATTAAGGCACGTACCAGGGTTTTCCGCGCAATAATCCACCCTGCACGTTTCGCAGTTATACCCTCTGCAAGCATCCGAGCACACACAGGTGTACCTTCCTTCCGGTTCGTTAACGCAAGTTCCGCTGCCGCAAATCAATGGGAAAAGATCGCAGTAATTGTCACAAGTTTCGCACCTGGTCCCGTGACACCGCTTGGTACAATGGCAAGCAGAATTGTTACAAGTTCCACCGTTCATGCAAAAGTCGTTTTGGGCGATGCACTTGTCGCAGATTTGGCAGTGCTCTCCGAAGCAGTGTTCCAGGCAATCACAAACGTAACTTCCGTTCGCAAGATTGTGACAAGATCCGCCGTTCATGCAGGTGTCTGGCAAAACTGAACACGGCGTTTGACAATGTTCGCATTTTCTGCCGTGACAATTGGCGGTGCAGTGGCAAATATAGTTGCCTCTAGTGTCTGTTTCACAAGTACCTCCGTTTTCGCACAAAGAGTCGTTTGCGCAGTAATTGGAGTTAGAAATTTGAATGGTTTCACAGTTTTGCCCTGTGATGCCAGGGGGACACTCGCAAAAGACCGAGAATGATGATACATCTATACAAACACCTCCGTTTTTGCAGTAGTCATTTGGAAGGTCGGTGCACAGCGAACACGTGGCGCATGTTTCTCCTAAACAGTTTGGATGGCAATCACAAGTGAAATTTCCCGAGTTAGAAGGCGAGTCCCTGCAAGTTCCGCCATTGCTGCAAATGTAAGGATGGTTTTCACAAAAATTGCTCACACAGCGACTGCAATCCGATTCGGTGGAACACGACGGTGGGCAGATGCACACGCTCTTTTTTTCTCCAAAGCTGCACACACCGCCATTCTTGCACAAGCACTTTTCGCAGACAAGACCACCGAAAGGAAAAGGGCAACTGCAAGTGAAACTTCCCTTCTCTGCGCTTGCACATTCTCCATTGTTCATGCAAGGATTTTCAAACAGGCAATTTTTAACACGTAGGGAGCCACTTCCTTCGACATTATCTCTTTCATTCACGAGATTAATGCATGTTGTTGTGTGGGTGACTTCGTCATGTGCACAATCATAGCCACTGGGACATAAGAAATAAGTCAAGCATTTATTGACATGCTGGCAATTAACTCCGTATCGACCACTGGATGAGCTACAATGGCACTTATAGCTTGCTTCTCCAAGAACTTCACACCTTTCAGCATGACAGGGGTCAGGTATGCAAGGATCTGTGTAACAAGAAACATGGGCCAATGTAACTGTAAAACTGTTTGCTTTAGGCAATGAACAGAAGACATAAGGATTTCAGCAATAAATCGAAAGCTGTCAGAAATTTACTTTCATCTTTTACATTAAATGAGTAGTCAAACATTGCAGACGAAAAATTTGGTTTGCTCTGACCACTAGCTTTGTCAGACTTGTAAAATCGTAAAGAGTAACTACATATCCATCTTCCGCCCGCCCACACCCGGAACTGTTTGAACACCATACCTTTGCATGGCATTATCCTTGCAGTCCTTGCAGAACTGTTTTGAAATGCACCAGGCACTGCACCAAACAATCTCATGTTTTTGTCATTGGTAAATTGCATGTAATATGATCAGGGGCGAAACGAGGTTAGGTGGCGCCCGGGGCAAGAAGTTTGGCGCCCCCATGTTGGAACTTGGGCTTTCGGATGCAAATGTACTGTAAGTGAAGAAAGTACATTGTTGGGACTTTTCAGCGCCCCCTGCAGTCCTTCGGCGCCCTCCGCAAAGATTTAGCGCCCCCATAGTGATTCCGCGCCCTGGCAATTGTGCCCACTTGCCCCCCCCTCATTACGCCCCTGAATATGATAAAACATTGTTCTGAGGAAACCTGCTTGAACAGGTGAGTGAAACGCCGACAAAACAAAATACACTAAAAGTAATCACCCTAAGACTTCATTTGTTTAAAATTAAGCCTGGTGGTAACTGCTACGAACTAATATAAGTAGCAGAAAGAAAATTTCTCATGACCGAAGTTTGAAACAGATGTTTTTAAAAGCCCTTTAACGACCGCGCGCGCCAATAAATTGGCGCGAGGTTTTTTGGTCTTAACTCGCCAGCCGCTATAGCTAGAGAGTTGTTCAAACCCTCTACGGATGCGGCAAGACTTCTTGGTTCTATTAAAAAAAAATTTTTTGATTTGGGTGAGGGGTTCGCCTCGGCGAGGCTCGCAAAGTGGGGGTGTTTCGGTTTTTTGACCAACTTTGATAGGCTCTGGACGCCAATCCAATGGGCCAAAATTTTGGCTCAAACGTTTCTTGAAAACTAGATGATCTCCCGCGTCGATAGAGCCCTTGCTTGACCTTCCAGCATGTCTGGAACCATAGTTATGGCACAAAAACCTCATTTTACCCCCTAAAATCAGAAATGGCCCAAAAACCTCATTTTAACCCCTAAATCAGCATTTTGGTAAAATGAGGTTTTTGGGCCATAACTTTGGTTCCAAACATGCTAGAAGGTCAAGCAAGGGCTCTATCGATGCGGGAGATCATCCAGTTTTCAAAAAACGTTTGAGCCAAAATTTTGGCCCATTGGATTGGCGTCCGAGCCTGTCAAAGTTGGTCAAAAAAACGAAACACCCCCACTTTGCGAGCCTTTCCCAGGCGAACCTCTCACCCAAATCAAAAAAAATTTTTTGTAATAGAACCAAGAAGTCTTGCCGCATCCGTAGAGAGTTTGAACAACTAACTAGCTATAGCGGCTGGCGAGTTATAACCAAAAAAACTCGCGCCAATTTATTGGCGCGCGCGGTCGTTAAAGAGAACGCGTTACAAATGAGATTCTTAACAGTAATGAGCGTGAACTAATAATTGGCAAGTCGATTTAGTTTCAAGGCAACAACTCACAACAGAAACAAATATCGTAGACTTAATTTAAATCAAAGCATCTCTAAAATTGTACTGTACTTGACTGGAGTATTTTACAAAATACAGTCAGACCTGTTTATCCGGACTACTTTGTTTCGTCAAACAATGTCGGTTTAGCGAGGTATCCGGATAATCGGAATCAAAGTATAAAGAGCGAAATTCTTTCCAGAGCAAATGCGAACAATATAAACGAAGGTGACGATGTGCAGTACAGTAGAGCTCGCCTAAGCGAACGCTCAAAGGATAACAAAAACCTGTAGACTTAGACGAACTGTCAACTTAAGCAATGTATGTAGACTGATTGTGGTAGATGACTAACTGAAACACTTACTGCTTTTGTTTATCGGCATGTCCGATCGATATACGTAAACGCGAGCAAGAACTGTACAAGAGACATAACTGTGTCCTGCAAATTCTACCACTGTTACGCTCATTGTGCGTAGAAAATTGACTTTCACACTTCCATTGTGATTTAATAAACAACTAAATAACAGTTGGCGTAATCCGGTTTAGCGTTTTTTTATATTGATTGGACATATCCGTTCCTAAATTTCCGTGTCGGAGTCGGACATCGATGTTTCTGGATTAAAGGGGTTTAATGCATTGGGGGAAACCCGTTCCTACCAGTTTTGTGTCGGATAGCGGGAATTCCGTTTTTTCGGAGTTCGGATAAACGAGGCCTTACTATATTCTGATACTTACGCCATGATAAACAATATCACTGATTTTTTTATTGCGTCATCTTTATCGCACACTCGCCACAAGTCCGAGGTCAACAAACGCTACTATGAGCTTTCTGAATGCTTATTTCTAAGTTGTCATATCTTTTATAGCACTAAAGTTTGCTGAGATATTTCAAATGATTTCTTGATTTTAGTTAAAATTTACTAGTTGACCCCAGGCTTCTGTAGCAGCTCGAGTTCAGTACAAAGTGGATTACATTATACTTGTTAAAATGATACATTTGGTTAACCGCCATATCATATCTGCATTTTTATGACATTTCTATTGTTTCCCTGCTGATTAAAGTTGATAAGCCGATTTTGTTATAGTTTCTTGAGCTTGCCTCTCACATGTTATGTCATTATGACGTTATACATTACATATATTTTGTAGCACTAGCAACAAACGACGTGTGAATTACGTTCGAGTAAAGTAAAAATCCTTCGTAATGCTGATTGCTAACTGGGCAATAATATTTAGCAATTGTTGACACCATTTGAACAAGGTTGTGGCACTGACGATGCGTAGTGTTACGTGAAATCGATTTCCTATTAAAAAACTTGTTGGTTGATACGACTCTTCAACTGGGTGGAGACTAGTTACTTGAGCAATTATATAAGTAAACGCAACAAATCAAGAACATGTCCTTCATACAAATTACCGTTTGTGAAACGCTACGCTCTCACTGCACAGATATATACACCCGTGTGGCGTGACCTGACATCGAGGTATTTAGAAACACTGATCCTAAAAATGTTTAGAGCAGAGATCACCAACAGTGCCCGCGGGCACCAGGTCACCCGCGGCTTATTCTGACAATAGCATAAACATGATCAGTGTCTTCGCATTGATGCATATCCTTGATTTTATTAATGATAACATAATTGAAGACAAATTGAGCAAATTTTTATTTCAGAAGTGTGTGTATCAAACTGGTAGCCCTTCGCATAAATCTGTACCAAGAAGTAGCTCTCAGTATCGAAAAGGTTGGTGACTCCTCGTTTAGAGAATAGTGTAACCCAAAAACGGACACTGAAGTGCAACTGGTAATATTGCTGCAGCTCTTTAGTTGGGAGTTCTTAGCAAGCATTTTTCGCAGGTCCACCCTGGTCCGAAGTGGTGTCGCCTTACAGGGCTCCAGCTATGCAACAGATAGGACTAAAGTCTTTTAATTTCCAAGGGAAGACGATTTCTGCAGCCACGCAAAGGAATTAGTAGGTATAACCGATATCAAGTTAGAAACATTTCTCACTGTGGCAGCCCCTGCAATTGAACCCATGCGCTCTCCTCAACGTATTGAGCAAACCTTTACTCCGTTATCTCTGGGAGGATGCTAACTATGATCTGTCGATTGTGGAAACTTCGTGACTCCAACCTTTGCACGATGTCGATAAGGAATTTCTTAAAAACAATCATCCTCCACTAGACTTTTTGCCTCAAACATAGATGGCCATAAAGGCAAGAACGACGTATAATCACCCAACTCCTACAGAAATATTACTAATGCATGATGCCAGAAATTTGTACGAGTATATTGTTGTATAATTTGTTTGCTTCCCAGCTACACAACACACAGTACATGTTCCAACAGCTTGCGCAACTGATTAAAAAACGGTTTCTTCCTATGACGTTTGTTCTTTCCATGATTTGACATGAGGGGAAGTATCACTACCAGCTGTGACGGATTTACGCATAGGCCAAATAGGCCATACGTCGGCCCCGCGCTTTTGGAGCCCTGCGCAACTCTTTCCTATGACGACTCATTGCTACCTTAAAATTTGCAAAACTGTGCAGAGGCTTACTCCAAAATTTACTTTGAAACGAGCGAAAATAGAAACGTCTAAAATTAGAGCCCAGTCACTGCAGCACAGTGGTCTCTAATACAGTAGTAAGCGATTTTTCAATAACACTGCTTCTGAAAAACGAGCCTTAGTAGAGGCAAATTTGTAGCGTGTTTGATGAGGATCTACGTTTGGTTGTTTCCAACTAGATAGTTATTGCATTGCTTGGAAAATGACAACTTAAAAACAGCATAAATAAACCTAATGTCCGATGATTGGATTATGCTTGTTTGATCCGTTGTGGTTGCTATGACAAACGAGTTTATGTACAGCTAATCAGATCGACAACTAGACGATATTTTCAAGAGTGGCAACAAGGTCCCACATGAAAATGTATATCCGAAAAATAAACCTACAAAAAACGCTGGAAATCACGAAAATCAAGGAGAACTTCTGAACTACACGAAAGAGCTATAAATGAAGAAAAGTTCGTAATGTATGAAAGGCTTTAATTTCTGTTGAAGATCTAAGGCAATCGTAGAACCAAAGTCGGAACCACAAAAGATAGATCTTTGAGGGGGCACTACACATAAGAGGGACATCCTTTCACGCTTGTATGACAAGCGACCAAACAGGTCACACCTGCGTGGGGCCCCAAAAACTAAGATGGCCTAGGGCCCTGCGCTTCCTAAATCTATTCTTGACCACCAGAATTGCATTTTGCATCACTAACAAAGGTTCTTATTTTAAGCATCGAGACTATATTATTGTGGCCTACCTAGATTCAGACCAAAACAGTTGCCTGTGAAGAATCGAGCTTCGAGCTTAAGTGGAGATTGCAGAAAGATGAGCCCCTTTCATTGCCAAAGACGTTATGATGAGTCATTGCAGGAAAAGATCTATCTGCAGCAGGGCTGGGTTCAAGTAACAAAACTTTGTTGTTTAAGCAATAAGTAATTTCTGAACAGATTACGTAAGTAACTTGAAGTAATTCAAGCAAATTAGGAAAATCAACATTTAGACTTAAAAGCATTCAACCACATAAAAATCATTGCAATTTTTAAATCACATAATGGATGGTTCAGACAAAATGGGCACCTGTTGGCCACTATTCAATTTAATGGAATGAGCTTCTGGCTCCAAATTGTAATCAGGATGACAATCAATAACTGTGACTCACAAAGCGTTCTGCACAGGCAAGAAATCTATTTGCCTCAATGGCTGATTTTATGTGTGATGATGCATGTCATGTATAATATTGCGTTTACACTGTAAAAGATGTGTCCACTCAAACCTTAACACTTTTCTAAAAACAATTTCTAAAAACAAATTAGGCCTACTTCAAATATCAAATAATGGAAAAATTACAAGTAACAAGTAAAGGTTTTCAAATAAGTAATTAAGTAGTTACATACTTGAATCCAGCCCTAATCTGCAACATTCAAAGTTAACGGACCCCATTGCAATTGTCATCACATTGAAGCATTCTCAGAGTTTGAGTGAAGTCTGAGTGAAGTCAACAATGGAGATGAGTGGCAACTTTGATTCCTCAAAAAAATAGTCAAATGCTCTTCTTCAGCATATAGGGAATAAATTTCCAATCCCACAGCACACTCCGTTAACTTGAAGGAATCTTATCATTAAGTCCTACTGAATGCCATTCGTTATGCTGACTGCCAAGCGCTAGTTGGGTATTTTGCAGAGGTAAAGGTCGTGGGTATATTGATGGCAATGCATTGGAAATTTACTAAACATCGCTGTTCCCAGTGGCTATGGGATAGCCGTAATACTGGACAGCAGTATGGTAGAAAAAATATCCTTCAAAGAATTTAAATGTTTTCAAAACAGAAAGTGTCAGCAGGGTAAGCCTTTGAGAAAATACTAATGCTACTTCCACTTCCACATACTAGATTTGTTGTTTAAGTAATAAGCAATTTCTGAACAGATTACAGAAGTACTGTAAAAAGATGAAAGCAGAGCCCAGTCAGCTGATTCCTCTAAAGCAGGGGTCACCAAACTACGGCCCGCGGGCCAAATCCGGCCCGCGAAGCCATTTCATCCGGCACGCGTAGACATTTTGCCAATGAGGAAAAAGAATATAACAAAGGAAAATTTGTTGATTTGGCAGAAACATTTCCTGAAACAATCACATTTTGTAAGATGTCCGGCCCTCGGACTGTTGAGTAACAGCTTATG
>JGI24159J19872_10003309_pt1 | contig 19974 bp, 11 predicted proteins | sample Ectturendosymbi4_FD_19872 | JGI IMG/M metagenome (IMG submission 19872) | reverse complement strand
GCTACGCCTGTCTACGTGCGGTTTATATAACGTATATGTATTGTAAATGCTTTATGTAAACACGTATTTATATAACACTGGGACCATATTGTTTTTTCTATAACATTGGGACCATATTATATAAGTTTTAAAAAACTTGTTGATCAGAAGTTTCAGTTATAGTGAAATAAACACATTCAGACTGTCCAATTTCAGCAAAATAAGCTTTGCATTTAATATTTTCGTCCCTATCCCTATGCAAGAAATGGTTTATTTAAAGGCTATACAAAAAAGTGCCCCAATGGGCGTTCCTGTGTCGGGAACCACCGAAATACGTATCTGAAAAAATTTAGGGGGACTTCAGCCCCCTTAGCCCCCCCTGGATCCGCTTATGAGGGGAGTAGGCATTCTGAAAATTTATTTTGAATTCACAACATGAACAGCATTTGCAGATTTTGCAAATTAATTATAAATATTTTCCCGCAAATACGCACAATAGGCTCGTAGTTTCCAACTAAACTTTTTGAACGAGCGTAACAGAAGAAATTGGGTCGTAAATCATTGAAATTTAATTGACGGCGATTATTTAGAGATGTCGTAATCAAATGCAAATGTAAAAAAATTTGCAAGAAACCAGAATTAATCCTATGATTGTGTTATCAAAACATTATTACGAAAGCAGCAAACATGAGACCGGTCAAAGCATGTGCGCCGCGATGAACGTTTTCTTTCATTAGCGCAAATTGATAAACTTTCTCATGTTAAGTGAAATATATATGCTTATAAAGCGTGCGCATTGGGCTTTTTACTGGCCGAAATACGCATGCACAAACCTTGTTGATGTCTGGACTGTTAATCTCCTGATGCACGGCACTTTTTTAGATTAATAACATTTTGTATCTCAAATCGCCTATAACAGGCCCGCAACCATAGGGGGGGAATCAGGCAATTGTTCCCCCGAAATTTTCAAAAATGTATGTATTTGCTAGGTACAGCAACAAGTTTACATCATTTTTCCCCCCCAAAAGATCTGTTGGTTGCGGCCCTGGCCTATAAATGTTAACAAATATAGACTAAGGCCTACGCGGACGCAACGGTTAACGTCCATAATGCACTAACTTGCGCTACTCTAGTTTGGGACAATCCCCAAAATACTCTCTTCTAACTACACAATTAACTCCATCTAGCTGTCCGAACAGCAGGCTGCGCAAATGTATGACTTTGGTCGTAAGCACCAAAGGTATCTTGCTGCTATGCAGTACAAAATAAGAGAAGACTACCTGGGCTGGACATAGTAAATTTTTTTGCAACAATCACTACACAACATGCATTGACCAAGTGGAAGTCTGACTTCTGGACGTATACAACTAGGCGTGCAGGCAGGGCCAGATAAATGAACGCGAGGCCCATCAGGGCAAAGCAAGCCCGTAACCAGCTTGGGACACCAGGTGTGGCGAAGAGTTTTCTGAGAGGGGACCACATTTTTTAAACTCTGTCCAATGTCTTTATACTGTGTCCAACACATTTTTCCAAGGGAGCGAAAAAAATTTTACGAGCCCTACCCTTGGTACGGTCCTAGGGCGAAGTCGTGACCGCGAGGCCCCCGACACGCTTAGCGCAAGTTTTCGCTCCTTTGCCAGCTGAGGCAAGTTGCGAAACTTGCTAGCGGATTGTTGTACTATTGGTCGTTATTGCGTAACTATAACACAGCAGTAAAACTTCAAATGTTCACTTCAAGTTACGGTAGTGGTAGTAGGCGTTTTGCCCAGTGGTGCCACTCCTAGTGTTTTTCCAATAGATCTAGTGTTATTTCATTTCATCCAGTGTTCTAGTGTTTTTTTATGGCTGTCTAGTGCTTTTTTTTATGAGTGAGCTGAATGTAATTCATTGCACAATTTTGTGTAATTGTAAGTGTAATTGATTATTGAGACTTTTTGATTTAGTGCAATTGCAATTTGCTAAAAATTATACCTTATAAAATCTTAAATTATATAAGACAATATAAATGTTTTGAGTTAAACCTCTGCGAAGTCACTTGGTCATCTGTTAAAAGTTTCAGTGACCTGTATAAACAAACGCAAGGGTTGCTGCTATCTCCCGTTTACTTTGTCTCAGGTTTACAATGAGTTGCACAATGTCTATGGTTGGCATTGCAACACTTTTTCTGGCCATTTTCACTATGTTTAAGTTTGCTTTTGTAATCTAGTGTTTTTTTGGTGACTCTAGTGTGTTTTTATCACCAAATCTAGTGCTTTTCCGTAACAACAGAGTGGCAACACTGGTTTTGCCGCATGCGACCGAGACTCCCACCCACTGACGGTTTTTTCCACCCAGATCTGTTTTTTAGTCGACCTGTGTGTCTAGGTTATTATGAAAAATCGCGTGAAAAATGTGATTTTGAAGTGATAAACTCATCAGCAACTTCAATAATATAACAAGGATAACTTTACATTACAGTGTTTGCATGCGCACATCAGGTGAGAACGTACGCATATCGGATGAAGCAGAACGTGTTCAATCGGTTTCATATTCTCATGTAAGATCATTGTCTGGTTTATATACAGTGGTGTGTTTAAGTATGGGAAGGCAAGCGAGGCACTTGCCTCCGGCCACCCTTTGCAACTCTAATGTGTAAAGTACCTTGTTTTCAAAGGGGATCAACAGCAACTGTAATGTATAAGAAGGCTACTTTGCTATCAAAGGGGCCCCCAACAGCAGTTGCAATGCGTAAATACCTTGTTTTCAAAGGGGCCCAAAGTAACTGTAAGGCATAAGCAATTTTCTTTCAAAGGGCCCCCTAACTTCCCTGATTTCTAGTGCTTCATATTTCAATTTGGGGGATCGAAGCTTTCTGGGGGGATAAGTGGTGACGGGACTGAATTTTNGGCCCCCTGTGACAGCGTGCCCCCCCCTAATTGGGAGTATGGAGTGCGGCTGATACGGCTCTGGGTGTGAAGATAAATAATTAAGTTTTATCATTTCTACAAGCAGTGGGGTAGCCAGACCAAACTTTTTTGGGGGGCAAAAATTTTGTGGAGGGCCAAAATGTTTGATTTTAGGCTAGCAACAGTATTTTGTTTGGGATACCGCCTCTCCAAACACAAAATGACTAGATATTTTAAAAATTTGGGGGTCCATGACCCTGTGGGCCCCCTGGCTACGCCTATGCTGCAATACACTGTTCAGTTGCAGACATTTTGTTTGTCGCCTGATTTGATCGATTTTGACAGAAAATAAATTGAACCGCACGTACATATACATCATCTTTTTCAAATAGCTTTCTATATAGTTGGGGTTACAACCCTGCAGGATTGCTTCCTAGCCAACGTTTGAGGTTCATGTGCATATACAGTAACAGGGTCGCAACCAGCTGATATTTTCGGGGAGGGCAAACTGATTGAACTGATTGCAACGTGTTGTTTTACCTAATGGCCTGGCATGTATGTCACCACCTTATACACGCATATTAAGTTTGAGAAAATAAAAAATGTGTAGAAAGAACAGTAGAAAGTAAAAAATTTATCAATTCGTATCAGGCTATGGGCTACGGCCAGCACTCCAGCTAGGGATATAGTTTTAATTTCTAGCATGCCAGAGTTGCCAGAAAGGAATTTTTGCGATGGTCGTGAAATGAAGCTTACATCGGCATTAGGTGGGATACAGCAAGCTGATACGCCAGCAGCAGCTGCGAGAAGCGTTAAAAGCGATTTCACACAGAGCAGGCGCAAACGTTGTTTGGTGCGATACATATGGGGGAATGCGGTAATTCACACTGGATTTGCCAGGTGGGGAAGTTGAACTGCGGAAAGAATGTAAATGAGTTTATAGGCCTGGTGACAATGGATATTGCATTAGCAGCTGTAGCTACAGTAGGTTGAAAGTGCTTGCAATCGTTTGCATTACAACTTCGTTTTGCAATGATTTTCGTTTCAGGTTTTAATTGGACAGTCATTGCTACATAGACAGGATAAAATGTTGTCTGAAGAATCACTCATTTTGTTTTTTCAGCAGCAGCTGTGTGTCCTGCTTGGGCGTCGGAACGAGGGGACACGGGAGCTTGGCCCCTCCGTGAAAAAATTCCTTCCGACGCCCATGGTGTTTTCCGTTGTCTGCTCGGCCAAAACCAGCAAGTGACTGTTTCGTTTCAAATTTGATGAGAAAGATACTGTCGGATAGTTTTTGTCAGTTTCTTAACCTTGACAAGCAAGCAATATTTTTATAGGTTTATTATAATTTAACTAAAATGTTCTGATATGACGATAGTTTTTATAGCCTGACAAGCGACTACAGCCTAGACCTAACGGAAAGTGTTGATCTAACAATCTTTATTTCTATAGGACGTATTGCATGAGACCAATATTTGAAGAAAGGGACAAGTATGGGTAATATAATTTGGTGTCAATAATGACCTCAACGAGGAAATTTTGAAATGGTAGTTTCGCAATGCATGAATCGAGACACATTCGATGAACTACATCAACTTACTAAACCACCCTTGAACGAAAAAAGAGATGAAATTGGAGAAGGTGCATTATTTCAGCAAGAACAAGACTAGCGAATACTTTGAGGTAGGTGCATTAGTCCCAAGTATGCATTAACCTGCAGAATCCATAATCAACGTAAAGACAGTATACTCATTTTTCCTGTGTTTAGAAACACCCACCAGCATGGATTTTAGAAAGTTGGTTGCGTAATAGCCTACCAACAGTACCTACCTTTGCTAAAACTTTTTTCTTACCTTTTTTCTTACCGCAGCAGCTATTTTGATACTGGAAGCTCTCAACGCAGGTGATTCAACAATCAGTAATATCATAAAGCTGTTCCGTAACATGGAACGTCTTAATGCCCCATTATCCAAAGCAGTGTTTCTTAACCTGTGGGCCATAGCGTAGTTTTTGCGTGGGCCACGGATGTAGGACTAAAACATGTTAGAAAAGCAGTTATCCAGACATCTGATCACTGCAGCGTGCGAACACATCGACTGTGTTCAGCAGCAAGATTCTCACTGAATATCATATGAGGATAAATGCGTTACTTTATAACATTGGTTCTCAAAGTAGACGGAATCGCACCCTTGGTGGCGATTTTGAGGGGCAAGGGGGCGAACAAAACAAAGGGGTCAATAAATGGGAAAATCAACACAAAGGGAATGAAAACGCTAAGCCACTGCCACTAATCGATCATTGAGTTAACTTCGGCTGTGACCTTGATGCTCTCGAAGCAAAGAAACCGCTTGTTGATTTATAAGCGCGGTGATCTACGACTGTACCTCATTAAAATATCTCCCAATATTTCACATCTGTGTGAAGGCCGCCAAGCACATCCATCACACTGAACTGGGGGCTATGGTATGTATCGATTTCTTTAAATAAAACTCTTCAAAAATACTCGTGTTTGCTTTACCAGGCTTGGGGGGTGACAATGCTGTGTCGAGAGAGAAAACGGGGCGATGGAACAAAGAAGTTTGAGAAACACTGCTTTAGAATTTCTTTGTGCGTATCAAAACATAAGCTATGCTAACAAGGTAGTGAGCCACGCACTTTTCACCAAATGGTATCTGGGCCACGTAAGTAAAAAGGTTGAAGTACTGTTCTAAACCTCCGTGCTTCCGCGTGGAATGGAGAAAAATTGCTGAGATCTTTTCGGTCTTTGAAATTTTCCAAAGCACATTGGTGCACTGGACGGTAAGCTAGTAATGATACGAGTTCATCTAAAATCTGAATCAGAAAATTTCAACCAGAGGTTTTCTTAACATTGTATTATTGGCAGCGTGTGACGCTCAGTATTGCTTCACGTTTTAATTGACGTTGTCTGTGCAGGACGACACCGCGATGGAGGTGTATTGTCAACGCCGAGTGTTTGGTAAAACTCCCTAAATATTCCGACTCCTGATAACAGACACCACAGAGCAGTGGTTTTCAACCTTTTTTGTACCGCGACCCATTATACTTTTATAGCATCCCACTTCAACCCAACGACCCCATCTAAAACTCCAAAAAAGCAAATGCAATACAGATGTGTACATAAAATATCTACTCACGACCCTTCCAAAAATGGTTTACAACCCTCTGGGGTTTCCACCCCCAGGTTGAAAACCATCGCCATAGAGTATAGGCACCGGACAAGTTCTATATTTCCTTACTGCTTGCCTTTCCCTGGAAGACACTTATGTACGGAAGAACATTTTCAATTACCACGTGTCCAAGTCTCACACGCTTTTTGAGGTGACAGCCGTGAGGAAATCAGCATGCGATGGAGTTGCGTCGAATAGATCAATCACTTTGGCGATTGTTTAGCAGCTTAGATCGATGTCGAGTTGATTAGATCTTCAATAAGAAATGATTGTGAATTATTTAGTCTTGTTTACTTTGCTATGCTACCAATACCCCGTAGCTGCGCACATCTTGACTCACTCGGTAAATCTGGCTTGGCTTGCAACCTGAATCGGGATTCAAAAGAAATGTCGGGCTCGGGACGGGCTTCAAAATGAGGCCCGTTTAGAGCTCTGCTTTGATGCGTCGTGGATGGTTGAGAGGTTTCACAATCAACTATTGATGAAAACGCTAGCAATACAAAAACTCAACTGATGCAATGAGGCCAGAGCACCCGAATTGTGCGCGAGCGCACACACACAGCGAAATTGCCTTGGCGCAATTGCGGGTTGACACAAGCCACCCCGTACTTACAGAAAACAATCACCAGTTAGGAAATGTCAAATCGTGTGCGAAAGGTTACATCCACTAACTAAACATACCTTTAAAGACCGCACTGTTTTGTTACACGTGGTTTACGTCATTTAAAAACGTGAAGGAATCTTCTGCCGAGGTCGAAAAGTCGTCTTGCCATTGTCGATNATTGGGAAACGCAACACAAATCAATATTTATTGCTTGATCTCATCACGATAGAAACGCAGNACACCTTTGAGCTTATCAACANGCAAGCCATTAAGCGCAGCAGTATCGCACCACACATTGAACACGCAAATATAAATGTACGCATATTGCGGAGGAATTAAATTTCGACAATGGAACAAATGCAACGGAAGTGCAGCAGCAATAAACAAGGCATTCATGGCGTCAAAAGCAAACATTGCACCAAGAATTTCGCAACAAGCAAACGATAAATTCAACATCAGTACAGTGACCTTTGGAAAGGAGCAACGAAGCCCAGAGGGCTCATCGCATAATCCAGGGGGTAAGGTGTTCTGGTAGTTATGACGGTTGCACGGTCATGCGCATGTATTCTTTTCCAGAGGGAACCGGAACTGTTTTATGCTGTGGGAATCTTTCAGCCGCCTCTTCTTTGCTTACTGAAGGGACGATCATGCAGTCTTCGCCAGGCTGGGACAAAAAGTTTACGAGTGTTGTTTCGATCAAATACGGTTTCCGATCACAACGATTCGTTTTTATAAAATANAGCAATGAGCGACTCTTGCAATGCAACCGGACTAGATCAAACTTGAATTCAGATCGAGTCGCACACAATCNCAATTTTTGTTGGTAACGAACGAAAGCATTCAAACAGCCTGACCCCTGACGGCACTTCAACAGTAGCTAAGCGGTGCACCTGGGAAATCATGCTTCAAAACTGTCGCAACAAGTTCTCATGAATGTTACAAACGCCAAATTATTTCCCTTGTTTCTGAGTAACGTCTTTATGAACAGAAAAGGTGGCGGCAAAGCAGGCGCGTCATCAGGAGGGGGCGCAAAATTTCAATATCTTGTTCGCAAATGTACTAATAGAAAAATACTTTTGGAAGTTCTCCATTCAAACACATTTCCATTTAAACTTTTAAGCTCAGAGTAGAACATTCTTGGCAATATGTAGAGAGGATGTCAAGGTCTTTTGAAACCCAGTCACTACCATAACATCACAAAGAAAGGAAGTGCATTCGGGGGAGAAAAACACCGTCACTGCGGCAGAAGTCTTCCTTGCTGTCAAAACACTGCAGGCTGCGATGAAATCCGCCCTGTCCCACTCACCCATAAGACGCGCTCCCGCAACGCATCTGAGACCTGCGGCTTTCCCGCACCCCCCAGCGTACTACGGGTCCAGCGCTGGTTAACCCGCTCGTCGAAGGTGTTTCCGAAAGAAGCACGTAGCAAAATACCAACCTTCCAATCAGCGGGTGTTGCCACTTGGTGGTTGGCGGTCAGTTGCAACGAGTCGACCACTCTCAGGATTTCGCTGGAAACAAAACCGTTTGTTGGGGTATGAACGTTACATTGATCAGACCGAGGTGAAAAGCAGGGTTGCCAATTTGGCTTTTGAAGCCAGACAAAATCTGTTTTTTTCTGGCTTTTTTTCAGTCGGAAAGGCTTGGCTATGGCAAAAAAATTTCTGAGCTGCATCTTCATTTCAAATCTCTTCTGAAGATGAGTCTATGATCATGCAGGGTGCACAGTATACTGCAAAGACTTTACTGTTGCCCTGAAATGATCGATGCTATTGATAAGAAACAAATGTACGTCAGTGTAATCACGGGGAAAGAAAATACTTCTAAAAATTGGAATTGTACTATATCATTGTTTCTGGCGAGTTTTAACGTCCATTTTGTGTTTGGTTATCCATGTTTTATGTGTATATGCCTTAAAACTGCTATCTGGCTTTGTTTTGGGACAAAGTCTGGCTTTTTTTGGTGAAGACAGGCTGGCAACCCTAGCGGTGAGAAGACGTCCACCATCAGAAATAGCTGCTAGTAGGTTTGACATAGAGCGAGTAATTTTTTTGCTTGCTCAAACAAACGCTCCAGGGTATAGGCACGACGTTCATAGAAGCTTCGAAATGTCGCTGCTTTGTCTTTGTAGACAAGCTTTAAATTACCTATTTCATGCGCTACGCACGTGCATTTTCATCTAAAGCAGGGGTCTCCTAACTACGGCCCGCGGGCCCAATCCGGTCCGCTAAGCCATTTCAACCGGCCCGCGAAGTCGTTTTATCAATAACGAAAAAATAATGATTTACAAAAAGCTTGTTGATTTAGCATATGTAACATATCCCCAAGCAGTCACGTGACGTAAGATGTCCGGCCCTCGAACTGTTGTGTAAGGACTTGTGTGGCTCTCGGACAAAAAAGTTGGAGACCCCTGATCTAAAGAGACAAGAGCAAATTGAAGCAGAACTAACGCACAATAGATTATTGTAAAGGAACAACACTATGCAGCAACACAAAGCTTTGCGACGCAGGTCATCTTACTGAAAGTTTCTTCCTGTAGTCGATGGGTAAAGTGTAAGCAGTTTCAACTTCTTGTCAGGACCGAGTATGAACACCTGCGAAAACAATCCAGCTGTTCGTTGTGAACTAAAAAAGAGACGGTTTTCGTTCAAAGAAATTCAATGTTGTATGACACAACAGCATATGATCTGCAGTGATTAACCATCAGATGCTTTACTCGTGATGGTTAACACTCAGTTGTGCAACTAAATGTGGCACTCTGACGTCAACGTTGTTTAGCAATTGTTTCTGTTGTCTTCGGCGATTCTCTTACGCAGAGCTTGCGCCATTATATTACACTGCGTGTTAATCCCTGCTGGGGTAAAGATGACATCCGTAGAGCAAAACCAGCTTGCGACAGTTGAAATGCAGGCTGAGTTGGCAGATGCAGCAAAATTTGATGTTCGGGTTGTAACAGCAAAACTTACGGATCGAGCGGTCAGCGGCAATCCGTCTTTGTCGACTTCCGCCGGATCCAACATGCCGAGTTCCACAGCCAGCTCACGCTTGGCTGAAATGATCGGAAACGGAAAGCAACTGGACTTGTCCGAAGAGCCGTACGCTTTCACGTCCTGCAATAACAAGATGTGATTACTGTAATGCAATTCACGAAAGACGTGTGTTGATGAAAAGCTTACGTTTGCCAGAACGAGTCAGTGTAGTGACTTCTGAACTTCTGTGAAAACCGAATGACTTCATTGTTTCGGAGTTTGACCAGGATCTGAGATATACTTTGCAGATCCTGGTCAAATTCTTTTGAGGTTTGCATTAAAGTATCTGGATCGTAAAATATGACAGTCCGCTCATCTGTGCTGTCTTGCGATATTATGGCCACATAGGTAAACCATTGCAGCTGTGGTCTCTCTATGCGGAGAAGTTGCTCGACCTTCATGGTTTCACGAATTTCGCTACATAGCTGGAGAAAGTGTGTTCCCGCAGGTGTTTTGCAGTCGCCTGAACACCTGCTTTTGATTGGATGATGCAAGAGTGAAATGGTACAATGTGCTTGCTTTATCTAAGTTTTTGCAATCCAGTCGCAACAACGTCAAAGCGCTGTGTGGGCTGTAGTTCAGTAAACCCATGGGCCGGTTCAGGGACGACTCCAGATCCACAGCGTTGCTCGGATTTATCACGCGGTATGTACTGACTGAATGCAACCACTTGAGGCTTGCATCAGAGATGAGCAGACTGTCATATTTTGCGATCCAGGTCCAGTCCTGATTTGTTAAAACTCAGTCCAAGTCCAAAAAATTTTTCAAACGTTAAGTCCAAATCCAAATGACGTCCAAAAAAATTGAAAAATGCAGCCTTTTCACAACAAAAATGCCGCATTTCTTTTCCATTAAGTCAGTCCAATTCCGGTCCGGATCCTAAATTATGAAGTGATTTACAGTGCGGATCCAATCCAAATTAAACAAAATTTGCTATAGTCGGACACAGTCCAGTGCTCATCTCTGCGCTTGCATTAATGAAATTTCCATTTGTTCTTATTTCGGCTGATATTATCGTTGCTCTGTGACGTTAGTTACGTAAAAATGAACGAGAAATTCTCATAAGAGCTCGTCCATTGTTGCGTAACGTACGTCACAGAGCAATGATAACGCCGATTAGTCCTCTTCGCACTAGGCTCATTCATATTAGCCCGAGTTACTAGACAATTCATCGTTCGTTTGAAATTATCCTCGAATGGGAACAGGGGCGCTGGAGCAATGGTAGGGCAGTGAAAACGTTGCAGGCAATGGAAACTTACAAAAACCAAAAAATCGTCACCAATATGCCTTTTTTCTGTTCAGCAGCAGCGCTCACCTCAGAAATAATAACAGAAATTATAGAAAACCAGTCTGAATTTTCTGGGTGCGCGAATGGCTGCAATAAATTTATTTCAGTTCGGTCTTGATAAAACATGACATCACCCATGATAATGCTATGAAAAAGGCACCCCGCCACCGTTGCCCCCCTTTTGAAAGGACAGGGGGGAAATGCTCCTGTCATTTCCCCGCTCTCCGGCGTCCCTGAATGAGAACTGTCCATTGGATTGGAATTCAAATCTTATGTTCTATGCAAGTCCACTGCATCAAAAAAAAATTCAATTTGATATGAATTATATTTTAAAAAACAAATGCAGAGGACAGCTCGGGCGAATGAGCCTGAGAAAATCTGTGTGCTAGGCTCATTTATTTTAGCCCGAGTTACAGGACAATTTATCGTTCGTTTGAAATTATTCTCGTATGGGAACTATCCACTGGAATGGAATTCAAATCCAATGCCCTATGGAAATCCATTGATTAAAAAAACATTCTGATGTGGATCGTATTATAAAAAATACTTGATTGCAAAGGGCAGCTAGGACTCTTAACGGATGAGCCCGAGTAAAGCGCGAGGGAACGAAGACGAGAGAACGCCTCGCCTACTACGAACGATATTTTTTGATTCAGGTCACCTGCAACATGAACGCGAAAGGCCAGACATGGAACGCAAATATATGAACAGTGACAAGGCCAATGAAAAGAGCCCGAGTTAACAGCCTTAATCAGTGAAGTGGTAAGCAAACAAACTCACGTTTTACAATGTAAACCGCAATCGAAGACCGTAGCCCGAGTCGCCACTGGTTCGCTTGTATACCGTTGAATTACTGCTTCACTGCAGTGCGTATTTAGTTTTCTGAATAATTTACATTAGTGTTATCGCAGACAATTGCTCTTAATTTCTCATACGAAACTAAAAAGCTTACAGCATGATAACGACCAAAAGAAGTAGGTTCCTTTTCCAACTTGCGCTGTTGGTCTACTACAGATCGTAACTCACAAACCCAGTCGTCCGAAAACTTCGTGTATACATGCAGCTTCAACTTGCTCGGGGTGGATCGCTGAGCTGCGCCCTCCTGACGTCACAGCTCACTTCAAACGCGTTTCTTGTCACAACCAGGGCCCCGACGAGGGGGTGGGCAATGCCCCGGGCCGGCACTTTTNGTGAAAAGAAGGAATAGCAAATGGTCTTTCATGGTCTTTAACACCACCTCGTGGTGGTAATGGTAGGGGGGCGGCACTTTTCTACTCTCCCCGGGGCGGTACTTCCCCGTGCCGGGGCCCTGGTCACGACCATGTGAATGGCTACTGTAAGCCAATACTGATGTTCTCGCAGTGCGAAATATATTTCTAATCAGTGTTAAATCACGAGACCTCCTTTTGTGAGTCTTGATGTCAAAAGATGCAGGTCTTGTTTTAGAGACTTGCAAAGCTTTATTTAGATCTGACATAACATCACATAGGAACGTAGTTCAGAAACAGGTTGTTTAAGTAAGCCACCACAAACCCATCCTGTTTGTAAAACTCGGTCACGTGTTGCAGAAAGATAGCGAACTCCATTATTTTGAGTCCTGTCAACACAAAACCAACTCAAAAATTTTCGGAAGCCCTAGTAACTGTTGCTGGAACCAGGGTCTACTGCGGAACACTGCGCTTGAGGAAGTTGAATGTGTTTCAGTTCGGTAACAAAACACAGATTTGTTTACTCAGTAGGTTTGTTTCCCTGCGCGTTATGCGTTTCTCGAAGTGCGTAAAACTGTACAGCAAGGTTCATGAACGGAGAGGTCGAGTTCGCGCTATGCGCAATCGGTTCAGATTGTGCCATGACGGCTTTTCTGACGACTTACTTTAGCACAAGTCACTGCTGGTGAAAGAAGGTTCGAAAACCCCAAACATAAATACTACTTGCCGCAAAAATTGTATTCTTTTAATCGCTTTCCTTGTTCGTGGAAAGAAACATGTTGCAATATGAAGGCTTTCACGCAATATGACCGGCAGCTATGTGGAATGTATGGCCAAAATTATTTGCTAGCATCTCATTCATGTTTAAACCTAATACACGTCATCGCTTTAATGACCCTCCTTACAAACACGCAAAAAGTTTTGACTAACAATCGTTTAGGCTTGCAAATGCCGTCACGTAAACAGGAAAAATGTCGTAAACCGCGAACATCCGAGGGCACAATCCGACAATTGTGCAAAGAATGTTTTCCATTAGAAATTTTGGTAATTTTTTTTCACACCTTGCGTGAGCAACAATCACGTGGTATTGCAAATGCAGCCAAAATTGCCACAAACGACTGGTGTTGCGCAAAAGCGACAGCGCGAAACCGCAATCAGGCGATTGTGTTGAAGCAGCTGTTACGGTCGATCACCACTCAAACCACGGCGCTTAATATGTTAATCAAGCGCATTCCCTGGAATGCCCGGAGCGGAGCATCGTCGCCCTGTTCGTTTGCTCGCAACGCCATGATCAGTTCTTTGTTCGCCGTGTTAAGAGTTGGGTGCTGTGCCACTTCGTTAAGTTGAGGTAACAGTGGTCATTGCAGTGAGGGCAGTGAACTCGATTGTCAGAGTATCAGCTTAGCTTGTGTTAAACTGTCTTGTTTGTTGCATTTGCTGCGGCACCTACGTGGTTGCCAGGGATAACTATTGTTGTTACACCTGCACAGGTGTATTAGCGTTGAACTCCCTGGTGCACAATCAAGCAGTTCTGCGTGCAACAAAAGTTAACGAGTTACTTGACCATATCAGATACACTTTAGCAGTAGAGTTAATTTCGCCATGACTTATGAGCAAACTTTGTTGCTTGCCCACTCAAGGTTGAGAGTTGAAACGTTAAAAGCTTTATTAGCTTTCTGGACATTTCTCCAAGTTTTGCTTTGGTCTATTTTATAATTTCACCTGTAAGCTTTTGCTTTCAATTTACTGGACTGAGGATGCGTCACTGACGCGAAATCGATTTCCTAGTAAAACACTTTGCGATCAGATTCGGCCGTGTCGCGCTTGTAGTGTTTTGATGCCGTTGGATAACATGACATTTTACCATTTGACTTTATCACGCATCACTTGCACGGTAGTTACGACAAAGCTCAAGGTGTTGTTGTGTGGTTTTGGGTGAAAGTGACCGACCAGCGGATAAAGCATCGATGTTTCTACCAAAAATTTAAAGACGAAATCCGCCTGAAAGCTCTCGCATGTAAAATTCACTGTGCGCTGTTACTCCTCACACGGAGTCCAAGTGAAGTGCCAACTGCACAAAAATACGGAAAATCTGTGCTGCTGCTTTCCTACAGCGTTTTTAACGTTGCTCTTCCGACAAACATCTCGTGTGGCCTTGGGTTAATGTGGATGTGTTTACGTGAAAGGATTGTAACCGATGCATGATATTTATCTGTGGCTCAAAATACTTATTCCGAAGAATCTCAAAGACAAACATTTTCATTAACTGAAAACGTTAAGTTTGATTGTCCAATATTCAAACTTATAATTTACATTTTTCGCCAACCACAGAAGAGTCACAGAAACGTTGCATGGTTGTAGAGAATGATTGCTGATTTTCGGTATAAACTCTTGATCTGCGCTCGATATAGGGTTAACGACGCGCCACACGCTCTGGATGACGCGCTTTCAGGTTTGACGAGCTTGAGGCAAGATGCGTACACAAGGAAGGTTACGTCGATGGCTTCCGACCAGACATAGTACGCAACTTGCACCTGCCACGATAAGCCCGACCACGAAGTTCGCTATGCAGGATAACTGACACGAAACAAAATGTTCGCAAAGTGTTAAGCTGCATATTCTGAAAGGTACAAACTGAATGCATGGCGATTGATGGCTGAGATTGTTTAGCGCGCAGTGTCCTCTTTTCAGTCAACATGAGGTTTCCAAGAGGCGGTATTTCGTTAAAATTCCGTGTTGCTCATTGCTGCAGTACGTGGAAGTAACAGCCCTCGCGGTGTCAATGGCAATGAGTAACGTCTCTGCCGCGCAAGTAGAAGTATGCGGACTTTCGCAAAAAAAACGGGTGCGCGAAAAGAATCGTCAATGTTTGGTTCCTGCGCGATGATGCGCCAAGTTTGTTCGCGGCAGATACGTGACTCATTGCCATTGTGTGAGCCAGTTATAATTTTTCTATACGTTGTAGACGTGTGTCTGTTGACCGGGATCTATCTTTAGCAATTCATCAGGAAAATAAGGCCTCTGAGACGATAATATGTCAAAGTCTGTGTAATATTTTGCGTCATCTTTTCAGCGAAGCATAAGCGCACCTGCTTATGCTTGATCAGAAGTAAGTTGCTCTACGGCAATATCTGATTTGGGTCGAATCGCTGAAAGGGCAAAAAATATACGTCGTCTTGCTCAACTGATTTCGAACAGTTTCTGCTATTCTACAGTAGTATGTTTTTGGCACCAGCTACCAAGCAGGCTACACGGCAGTAGTACCAGTGGGACGTAAATTCAAGTCGTGCTTTGCATTGCAACGCGGGTTTGCCCAGCAGTAAGATTCCTTGAACAATACCCGTTTTGTCTTTTCAATTTTCACCTTCAATTGCAATTGAACAAACGGAATGCGGGATGGATTGCTGAGAAGCAGAGAAGCACTTCTGCATACATGCTTGCTGCGACAATTTTAAGTTGTGGTTATTTCAAGAAAAGCAATTGCATTTCAAAAAAAGCAAATGAATTGACCCGAGCAATGATTGTGTAACCTTTTCATGTTTTCATGGTCATTGATCCGAGTAAACCATCTTTGCCAAAAGAAGTAATCTTGACCTAACTGACAAACACCGCCAGCAAGTTCCAGCAAGAAATACGTTTATCAGTAGAAATTGTGGGATTTGCCGCTATCTATTACAGGGATTATATGCCAGTGCATGCGAAGACATAATAAACATCATTAGGGCTCGAAGCGTCGCATGTCACTGTTGATTACGACAAAACCCTGTTGCGTGAACCGCACGGTTGTCTCAATAGGTTTTCGAAATTCAATTGAGAGAGGATTCGGTTACGAGAGAGCGCAGATGACAGCAATCATAAAGGCTACGAGCAACGGCTGACATCGATTTCCACTTTACCCTAACATGCAGCGATGCATTAGCAACATCGTTGCAGCATTTGAGCGAGCTGGGCCTAATTTTGTTATTGAGATCAGCAGGATATACGGATAGGCCGACAGGCCGGTTGAGTTTCAGGCTTCAAGCACGTTTGCAATAACGTTACCCTGGCCGACCTCATTTTCAGTAAGTGTGGTGATCCTTGACCCTTGCCGTTGTGTAGGAAAGGAACCTGATCGATCGATCGAGTCTATTTTAGTTCAACGATCGATTGCGAAGTGCAACGTGCACTGCCAAAATCACGCGGCCTTCGACCTGCGTCTCACAAGATGTTTGTTGCTTCATTTTTCTTTCACAGATCACCTCTTGTCACGAGAAGATACAGCTCTTTGAGAGAGACTCTCCATTCCGCCACCTTTTCATGGTTTGCCGGTTTTTCGATTTTCTGCTGTAAACACACCAGCACTGATTGAAGGGAGGGTCTAGACAGGCGCCCGACGAGAATCTCTGTCGCAGCAGAGCCTCAGAAACAAATGCTGCATGTCGGAAGAAATTTAATTCAAATAATAGGAATGCTTTCCTGAGTTATGGCGATGAATGCAACCATGACGAGACCTACGTGTAATCAACGCTTTTTAACAATGCGTGGAAGAACTCAAGAATCAGCTACAAAAATCTAAAACTGCAAGCTTAGATCGACCTATTCTTCACTTACGAGAACCGACGTTAAAAATGCTTTGCGTAACAACGAGAAACGTATGCGTGCGAAGATATGGCCACACTTGACAGAAAACACAAAAAGCTGTGAATATTTTTTAAAATGCGTTTCCAGTGGCAACACATAACACCTTTTTTTGCAGGAACAGTATACGAATATGGAAATGACCTGCAGTGCTGTGTTTGAGAGTTGATTTATCAGCGGGCGCTCACAGTGAGGCATCATATTTCCATACCAAGCGACTGATCCTTGCACGACGGCAAGGAAAATAAATTCCTTCTGTTGCGTCAAGCGATCAAGGGAATTGAAGCTCTATCGATTTTCATCTTCGAGCTGATTATTGAGCGCAGACTTTCTCGGATTTTACGACAGGAAGCACAATTGTCAAGGGCAAAGATCCAGACTGGGCAATGACTCAATCCCAGAAGATCTTAGCTCGTAAATTACTAGTTCCAGTCTTTTGTCGCAACTACGCCTCGTTTTATAAACCAAACATTCCATAAACAAAAGTTATCTGCAGTCGACTAAACGTTTGTGCGTGTATTGCCGAGCTTATGCATGCAACCGCCTTCCTTTGCAATGAAAATCAACGGCGCTTGTGAAAGCAAACATATCGTTGATCAAATCTTCCAAATTCATCTCACCAGTCACATGCAGTTTTACATTTGCTGAAATAGTACCGATTTGACCTACAGTATGACACCAACCACAAGCCTGATGCGTCAAGCAAGGTTTGATGTTTGCCACGTACGCAGCGTTTTTATTATGTGTTTTGAGAGTCCGAAACTCTCAAAAATTTCCCAACGGTCTCTCAAAATACAGTAGAAACTCGCTTTTCTACCACAATCAGAATACACTAAAATCTCGGTTTACGACCAACGCGGTATTCAGATTAGAATAGCTGCGGTCTCTCAAAACGTCTTTGCGGTCACAAAGGTCAAACCTTAAAAAAACCTGCACGAACGCAACGTGGCTAGGTGCATTCGTGTTGAATTCTGCTTGTGCCTTGCATAACGATTCAATGATGTACTGCAATTATATTATTATCAATCTCTTCAGCAAAGATGCTTGTCAGCGCAGAACAGCATGCTGTTGACCTTAAGTTAGGGGCAATTGGGTTCTGGTTGCTTAGACATTAACTGATCAACAACGTACTGGCATTGCAATATCTGTACACAGGTGTGTTTGATTTTTAAATCTAAATCAGTGGTTCTTAACCTTTTTTACGTATCCTATCCTTTTATCAAACAAGATTACCAGATTTACCCGCAATACACTCAGTGGTGCTCATTTATTGAAAATACGAAATTAACAAACTATTACAGTTTAGAATGATTTATAAAAATTTACACTGGTTGCAATTTGTGGTTCAGTAAATTTACCCCCGGGATAAATTTAACTTAGGTTAAGAACCGGTGATCTAAATCGTGTGCCTATATATGTCATAGTGCACAACTGGCTTCGTTACTAGAGAGTTCTACTGGAAAGAGCAGCATTTTCAAACTGGAGCGAGGTCAAACACACCCAAGCTAGATGTTTCATTAACGCTATGAGCAGCATGTGCAGGCAATCAACAATACTAATGGTGGTGTTAATAGCCGTTGTCGCCCTGAAAAAAAAAAGCTTGATCCCTTTTTCACCATTCAAATTAAAGCTACCTTGTCCAGATCATTATACATATGGTAGCTTTACTCGAACAAAATTGTTTTAACTCAGTACCAGCTAGAAAGTTACTTGTTGGTCAACTCAATCAAGCCCTTTCGACATCTTGCGCATTTCGGATTTAGAAGCGAGTTGTTACAAATTGGTTAGGTATCTGTCATGCAAACACGGACGCAGAACCATTAAAAGTTCATGTCATCGTAATCACTTAAACAAGACCGTTACGGCAATTTAATTTTTGAAATTAAATCTATTGTTTTTCCTACGTTCGTTCAGTAAAATTACAAGCTGATCAAATTGTTTGGAATTTAGCTGTTACGTCACAAAGGACCAAACGCGAGATGACGAACGCAAACGTCAAAGATGCGTGACGTAGAACTTTATAGAGTTGGCGAAAGTATTTCGCTTGTATCGTGCTTTTCTTACCTTATGTTGTTTACAGCTGGCGAGAGCTGCGGCGTTTGGGACATTTTATGACGCAGGCTGTGGCCCCCCTCATTTCGTCTCCTGACACCTGTGCCAGCGGCAACTGGGGGGTGTCGCCTTTTAATTGTGCATCTTTTCCATCCGTTTTAAAAACAGAAGCATTACCGCAGCACGGAGTATGATTATCATCGCGGATTTCTTTTTCACGCGCACTAGAAGAAAAAGCATATCTCCAAACGCTTTAAAACCACAGCGCTAACAAATCTCCTTTTAACGGTTTCGCACTAAATATCATCTTATCACCTTCACAGTCCCCACTTACCTCTTGTAAGCCGTGCAACCACGGAATCCAGAACCTGGATTTTAGTGAAATCGTGCTATGAGGATTTGTGACATTGAAGTTGGGCCAGATTGAAGTCAATGTGAGCAACATAGTGCAAAGATGTCTATCCAGTAAAATCTAGGTCAATCAGGACTTATAATTAACGCAACAAGTCAGACAGGATAAAAGACCTGGGTACTTTTTTATAACCTCAGACTGAAAACGCTACAATACGTGAAGGCAGAACACGTTTTCCTAAAACGAAAAGCTGCACAATTTTTATCTGACAAAAACGTCATTTCCACGTGTTTTCAACAAAAACTTCATTTCCACGCTTCATGGCGAAACCTTGCAACATATTCCACGAGCAAGGATTACACGGACACTCTGCGGCCCCTTTGTGCTTTNCGCCAATTGCATGCTGTTCGTAACAAGTGTCTTCAACTGATTNACTGTAGGATTTGCGAGACAATCTCGCACTCAACACGTACAATGGCGAAATCGATTGCGAAGCACCCGTATAGGTGAGAACAAGAAACTCTCTTTGCAAAGTCCATCAATAAAATCACGGTTTATATTAATATTTATTTGCGAGACCGTTTTTTTTCAAAAACTCCGAACAGTTGCAGAAGACTATTTTCCTGTGCTCGAAGAACAACACCGATGCGGGGCTAGCTTGTATTGTATTGTATGGTATTGTTTATTGTTTACTGCAAAAAACGGGTGCGATGCAATAAAAAACAAACGCCATTTGTAAACACTTGAAAGCATTCCCAAGCTTGCAGTTGGG
>JGI24159J19872_10003307_pt1 | contig 19979 bp, 14 predicted proteins | sample Ectturendosymbi4_FD_19872 | JGI IMG/M metagenome (IMG submission 19872) | reverse complement strand
CTGGTTAATGATCGTTACTGAAATCAATAAAGTGGCTTTGCAGTGAAAAACAAACTCCCTTTTCCTGCTTTGTAGAAGCTGTTCAAATTCCATCAAAAGATACTTGAAGACTTCAGTTACGATGAGACGCGGTTTTCATGATCTCATCGCAGAGCAGTTCTCCACGATTTTCTCTGCTGGCTGTTATTTTTCGGACTACGCTAAATAAAAGCACATCTCGGCGATTCCAACAACACCTACAAAAAGCACCTTTGTGCAGTGGAATCAGCTTTCACCTTTTCGTTGTCACCTATCCCCCAGCTTTCGCAATACCATGAACCAAATGCACGAAGCAAATCTTCGAGTTCCTTGCAGTGTAAAAACGCCCCAATATGGAGTTCGCAAGTGCATTCACGAAGGTGAGCCAAGGGCGACGAATCGCTCACGCGTCTGTCCGATTACAGTGCAGTGTAAAGTGGGTAACCGTCTGAGAGCTGCGCAAAAGATGCTTGGGAGTCGCATGAGACTTTCGGAAAAGTGGTTTTAATTTGCTAGTGGTGCAGCATTTGAAGTGATTGTTTCATCGTTTTTCAAACGTTGATTGCTGCAGCCAGTTCGGTAGTGGCGAAATTGGTTTAACCAAGCCGACCTGTAGAACGATATTCAGACGGTGTCAAAAGTTTCTCTTGAGTGAGTGTTCTGCCCATGAATGTGTGTTTTTGAGTACGAGAGCGCAGTTACCAGAGTTAGCTTGTGAGTGGACACTAGTTTGGGCACGAGTTGAACATTTTTGCTATAAACTTGATCGCGTTAAAGCTTTTATGCATATTGCAACAGAAGGTCTGCAGCATGGTCATTAGCAAATACTGCAGCCCTAATTATTGGGGTTTTTCTGCTGCCTACACTGAATTATACTGTACTTATGGCTTCATCGCATATAAAGCCAAAGATGCAAAAGTCAGCTTTAAGAATTAGTATCGACTGTCTGTGACTATATGTTCGTAATAAATAAATAACCAATTTTCTGGAACAAACACAAAAAATCCCGGTTAAAAAGTGCTAGCTGTGGCATCGGCATCTTGTAATGTATGCTGTAGCAATTTTATGCTCATTCAAAAAAAATTAAGCTCTAGCTATACTGTAATGCCATTCCAGAATGGCGTCGTGTTTCAAACGTTGATTGTTGCGGCCAGTTCTGGTGGTGGCGAAATCGGCTTTTAACCCATCTGACCTGTAGAACGACATTCAGACGGTGCTAAAAGTTTCTGTTGAGTGAACGTTTTATGCATGCATTTTTTTGGCGCTTGTGCGCAGTTACCGGAGTGAGGTTGTCGGTGGACTCTGGTTTGGCCGCGAGTTGAGCATTTTTGAATGGCATTCGGAATGCAATGCCATTTCGATTAGTAACCCAGTAAGGCAACCATTACAGACAAGTATTAACAAATTGAATGTATTCAAAAGCTTCCCGCGAATGCTAGCACCACCGTCCACTCTGCTATCTAACACAATGAAGTTCGCACGCATCAACGCACGTAGTTTTAAGGACGTGTTGGCCTCAATGTTCTCTGGCTGCATTTGTCATCATAGCAGCAATATTAAAACGAACAGCTTTCCGCCGCCATTACGAGTCTACGACACGCCACCAGGTTCACCAGAAAAGGCAGACCATGTCTCAAAAAATGCCAAAATAAACCACATAGTACAGTAGTCCAAAGACATACAGGCTGCACATACAGTAAGACATGCATAACCAAACAAAAATAGATATTAAAACTCGTCAGAACAACAATAAAATGCAATTCAGATTTTTATAAGCAATTTCTTTCCCCTAAATACGCTGTCGTACATTTGTTTCTTATTAAATACATCGAAAATTTTTAGTGCAACAGTAATATCTTTGCAATATTCTTTGCACCCTGCATGGTCATAGACTCTCGTCAGAAGATATTTGTAATGAATATGCAGCTCAGACAATGTTTTGCCAGAGCCAAGTCTTTCAGACTGAAAAAAAGAAAAAGTCAGATTTTGACTGGTATTTTTTATTTTCAAAAAAAGCCAAGTGCGTCAAAAAAGCCCGAATTTCAAAATTTGGTTTCAAAAATGCCAGATTGGCAACCCTGCACGAGACCAGCGACTGCATGAGACAACTATTGTTAGGTAGGGGTAACTGTTGCGTCACAAGGCCACCGTGACTGAACGAGGAAATTCATACAGTCCGTTTTGTGGTTTTCTTGCAATTTTGGCGTATTATTTGATTTTACTTGAATTGAAGCTGATTAATTTCCCGCGAGCATGTACGATTTCCCGGGAAGCTCCTTCCCGATTTCCACACTTTCTGCAGCCCTGCCTAACACAGTCACAGTACCAAACCAGTGATCGCCATGCAGAACACTGCAGTCAATGAACGGGCTGTGCTGCACGGCGAGGCAGTCAGCACAGACATTCTAGGCCAAAGGCCCCTTACAGTGCGAAAGTGTTTAGGAAAGATCTTGCGATACGGCATTCGCCTCCCTAAAAACTTAATTCCATATTTCAATACTAAGTCCGTAAGTCGGACTGGTGGGCGTCGCACTCGCGACGAACGTCGAACAACCGTAGCTTCGTTAAAAGTGGAAGATTCATGGTTGCGGGTTTGATGCAACAGTATCATAATCATGACCATTCATATCATGCGCAACAGTATCATCGATATATACACCATCAGCTGGCTCGTTTGTTTGTGTATTGGAAGAGCGTTGAAAGCTCCTCGGTCAAAAGTTGTTTCACAATAGCTTTGCGATTAATAAGAACCTTAAATTAAGCTCTTTTGAGAGGGCAATTCCTTGATAGATTGGGCCTTTCTCTTAACAAAACTAGTTTCTCGACTGTTCTAACGAAAATGGACGTCACTTAGAGTGGCGCGAGTGAGTTCTACTTCATCGAAAATCGGTTCATATTTGCTTGAACGAACATGCCGTTTTAGAAACAATCGCCCAGGGCTGCCCCTGCGCAACCTGGTAGGAAAGAAGCAAGAGCGAAACGACGTTCAAAGTTAAAGAAGCGTCCAGGAGGGGTTGCATTGGTCACAGTACACAGTGAAGAACGCATGGAATGCAAAGGTAAAACTGACTCATAGTGTGAAATCGGCAGACTTCTGTGTTCAAAGCCGGTTCCACTGATCTAATAACGTCATTGTATATCTCACACTTGCCATTTAGTTGAGAATTAACTCACGTTCGACTGGTAGGAATGCGCAAACTACTCATGTGCGAGACAAATTCATCTGACGTAAATACCTGCTTCTATTGCAGTGTATATAACCGCAATAGCCGAATAACGCAAACACTTTCAATAAACAACAAATAACGGTTTGAGATTCCACATTGCGGCATGGAAACCCAAAACGAAAACGTGCATACTCCTCAGTGACAGTGAGCGTATACTTATTCCTTTCAGCAAAAGGAAGCAGGCTTCAAAACTCAGGCGTTCCATTGGCTGCGTGATCTTGATTAAACGCATCTCAGATGGTTTCTGTTTTACTTCTGCGCATATTTTGCACGAAGCTATCACCCTGCGAACTTCTTCAATGGAATAGGAAGATTTTTCACTTGCAAGTAATTATACATTCCAGTGACGCCGGAATGACACAAGGCAGTTTGTGAATATCATACTCGCACAATGCAGAACTTGACAGACTGGCGAAATATACTCTCTAGACCAGGGTTCCCAACCTTTCTCTTACCACGTACCCCTTCAGCATTCCGACAGATGAGCATTTCAATAGATGAACATGTACCCCTAAAATTTCTTATAACAAAATATTTTATCATGATTATTCATAGATATGTTTAACAATAAGCATACAATCACTTTTGAAAATAGTATTAACTGATGTTCGTATGTATACATATTTGGAAATAAACAATATGCAAATATATTTTTATCTTCTATTGTTAACCTTGAATATACCCCTTCGGATCATAGGCAAATGTACCCCAGGTTGGGAACCTCTCCTCTAGACAAGATATCGGCCACAGTCAATGTTCCCTCTAAGGTGCGCAAATGCGTAGAACCACCAGGCCATTTGCGCAGTAAAACCTCATTCTTGCGCACTTGCAACATTTCAAATTTAATATCGTACACATACCGCATAGACCTTTTACAGCTTGAAACGCTTCACTGGTTGTGTGTCTGCATGGTTGCGCAATCGCATGTGCACCAAAACACAATTTCGCTCAGTGTAAAAGTTTCTTAAGGGGGAACACTGGCCGCAGTGTTATGTTTTCCCGCCCTGTACGAAATATTACAATTGTACTGCACCATTTCCAATCCCCAACACGGAATTTTTACGTTTGTTATCGTTCATGTACGCTACAGACCTTTGATCGGTAATGAGTTTGAAACGGTGTCCCGTGAGCAGGGGTGCGGAGTCGGAGTCGTAAAGAGACGGAGGTTTTTGGGTGGAGTCTTTTGAAACTTTTGTTGAAACAGATTTCTTGCTGTGCACCACGATTTCCATTGATTTTAACAGCCAAACTTCAAACATGTAGGCTGTTGAATGCAGACATTATAGTACGTATTTTTGATTCATAACAACAGATATATTTTAGGTTTTTATCCATTTATTCAAAGGAATAAATCCGATATTTTGAAAAAATCATGATTCTATCCATACTGCTGCTCACTGGCGCCTCATACCTGTTGTACAGTATTCCGACAATTGTGTTTAACTGTCGCGTGCCAGAACCTCTTATATTTACGCCGTCGGTAACTAACCCTTCTGCTTCTTCGTTACTAAAATTGTCCATGTGTTTAATGTTGTGAAAAAGTTGCAGTTGCCAGTTTTTGTTGCAAACAGTCTTTATCGATGTTTCAAAGTGCTTCTTGCTGTTAGTATTTAGTAGGTTTAACCACAAGATTATTGTAAGTTTACACAGTTTGTAAGGATGATGAAGAATGCTTGAAACTGAAAGTGTCAGCTTCGTCGAGAAATTTCAACTTCACAGAACGACGTGGTGTGAAGAAAACATCGAAAGCGCGTTGTTTTCGAACCGCGGTGTCCAAACCTTTCTGACATAAACCTTAGTCCAGGTGTATTCAAACTCAAATTGCTCCGAGGGCCAAATGAGGACTTCTTAGGCTTATATAGGACGCTGACGTGACAATGGCGGTACCTGAGTCTTACAAGAAACATCTTTTACATCTTATCTCCTGCGAAAGGTATCATGAGTTATAGGCAAATCATTTCTAGCCGTCTCTACGTTTGTTTGAAAGGAACTTGTTCACTCGCTAGCCGAGCACTTTTAAACACCGGTGAATGAACTAAATAACGTAAATGTTAATTGAAAATTCTCAAAAAGCATCGCGGGCCGCACAAAACACCCTTGCGGACCACATGCGGGCCGCGTGTTTGAAACCCCTGGATGTCTGTATTTTTTCTATGATTTTTAGGATTGTGAAAGCTATGGAAAGGGATTTGAAGCTGGCGGTCTTTTTCTGTCTCTGCAATCTTATGGGGAAAGTTTAAAGCAAGAGTCCAGCCTATGCCGCTGTTATGAATTTCGCACAATCTGATCGATACTGGGGTCTCCCACGTTTTCAAAGCTATCTTTCCAAAAACTAGCATATTAAGTTGGAGTAGATGAATTTTTTTTAATTTTGCTGTGGAATATGCCAGCGTTCTCACTGCGAGCCAAGCAAAAAACTACAGTACGTATTAGAATTATTTTAAGTTTCATTTTAGCAGGATGCAAGACTCCTGAGATCGAGAAAAGCGAGACTTTTTCCTTTCTCAACTTATAGTTGAGTATTACATTTATCAAGTTGGAAAAGTGCTTTGTTTTATTTCGAGTTAGTTGGTTGTTTTCAGTGATTAACAGATCATAAATGAGGTAATCTGAAACTAAGTTATACTCGCAGGACTTCGTGTCTTGCTTCTTTCTCACAATCAACTGCCACAGATTAGGTCGAACAACACTTGAAAACCAGTTTGCAAATCTCCATACCAAGCTTGCAGTGTGCCACAACTGGTGCAGAAGTTGTTTATGCGCATCCGTGTTGTTTTAAAGAAGTGGATCTGATGACCATGGCTAACTCGGGTCGGGCACTGTTTGGCGAGGATTATTTGGCTTGGCACCAGTTTAGAGACTACAAGTGTATGCAATGAAAATATGTAGATAAAAATGTGGATAAAACTTTAATGTTTATCGTAATTGTAAGCTAGACCTCGCAAATGTTCAAGTGGTGCCCTGAGTCAAAATGTTTCGTGGTTTTTAGAATACGCTCATCAGCCTCAGTATGTTTTAGGAGTTTTTGATTCGGAGCTTTCCCAACGGTCAACTGCTCATAGTAAGCATCACGCTTGTTCTGTATTCTCCCAATACCATCAATGAACTTCCAGATAACTGGATGGTTAATTCCCAATTCGGAACATGCATTTCTGTATGCTGCCTTAGCATGATTGTTGGTTCTATCTTCACCAGCTATTGTTTGCCTGTATTGCTTCCACCTTCCCATTGGAAAAACTGGTGAACGTTGTCCATCACCTCGTCTCTTTGGTCGCCACATAATTATTTTCAAACCATAATTATCTAGGAGTAATCAAGCAGATAAACGTAAGCGGCATGCGCCAAAACAGCTCATCACCAAAATGATCGGCGCCAAATAGTGGTCGCCAAAAGGGCGGCAGCAAATACTCCCATTCCAACCTCATCCATCATTGACTCAGGCTTTAGGACGAGTGGTTTGCACTACTTCTTATACTTTTGTTTGCCCTAGTTAATCTTGGTTGATGCATATAGGTAGAGCTTGATCAATCCATCATCATGGCTATGTATATCGGCCGACGGGACGATGATGCCAGTGTATCATATCGGAAAATCCCGCCTATATATATATCGGCAATATTATCAACCTCAGTACCCAGTGAACGAGTTTTCAGCTCTGCTGGGTTTGTTCCTTGGACGTTCAGTGCAAGGAGACAATACTTAAAAACTGTACTTCCTGAACCATAACTTATTAGTGGTATATTGTGATTATTGAATTTTTAGTTTGCAAAAATGTAAACATTTTCGTGTATTTCTTCAGTTGTGAGCTTCTGAGCTGTTCTGATTTTCTTGTAAGTGTAATATGCATTGTTGTAATGTCTTTTAACTGTGGTTTCAGTAATGAAAAAAATAATCGGATATCGGCAATAAAAATACTGGTATCGACCCAAAAATCTTGTTGGTCGAGCTCTGTAGGATTTTAAAATCTTGTTACTGCTGAAAATCATCGCTTTTCCATCTAATTGAAAATCAAACATTTTGTTGTCTTTACTTATTTTCTGTCACTATCTGGTTTTGCTAATTCTTTGTGTTAATTGCAGGAGTAATCTCGACTTTTACCAGCATGTCCATCCAGATAAAAACTTAAGAGATGCAAGCACCGAGTCAGACAAAAAAATTTCTGAATTCGAAGTGGAAATGAGCATGCGCCAAGACATATTTGACAGGTATCTTGATTTGGCTCTTGCGTGTGCAACCATTTACGTAACATTTATAGCTTATATATCAGAGGAGCTAGCTCGCTGAACAGTAAGGTAAGAGTGAAAAAACAGAATTAAACACGGTCGGAAGGTGATCAGTATCGTAATTAGTTAAACGCATGGTTATCGCTGGAAGGCCGTTGATGTGAGTTGCACGAACCCTTGCTACCCGCGTTCAACTCACATCAGAAACATTGTAAGTCATTTAAGGAATAGAAAACCGCAACATATTGACTAAATAGCACCATTTCTTTGCTATCCTTTACGCTGTTCTTTGCTATTTATTCTCAGGTTCAGTGTTTCTGCATGATTGCGATTGAACACACAGCCGTATGCTTGCATGTTTAGAGCGTTGAGTTTTTAAGATATTGTTTGTATGGAGAAGATGTCCCTGGTTTGTTCATTTTTTTATGTTACAGCTTCACTGAACTACTCTGCGGCTAGAGCAAAAAGTGCAGCTCATTCGCAACTTGTCTGATTGCAGGTAGTATTCAGCAGCTCCCACATAGGCTAAAAAAGATTGCCTCCATCTGAGTGTGAAAATGTAGCCCTAACGTAGGCTCTAAAGAGGTTTGCTTTTTCAGTTTAAAAAATGCACACGAGCTCATAGAAAAACACCTGCATTTTAAATCTAACCGTTCCCAACCGAAAATAAATGAAGTGGAAAATATCGTACCGGGACATTGGATGAGGTCTTGATTTGAATACGTAATCAGAATGTGAGAAGTAAACTTGAACGCAACCTGCCAAAAAGCGGTTTTAAAGACAACCACCTCGGAAGCAGCCACTAGGAGCGCAGCTGCAAATGTGAACCTACCTCTGGTGTTACAGTTTATCTGTTATGCAATGTCCATTGCACAAGGCATACACACGAATGTGGTTTGCAGCTAAATGTTTGTGTTTCTAGATTCTCAGTGCATTGTTACGTACTGCCATTCTCGTGTATTCCATTGGCTCATAGTGAAGTTCACGTTCGTAACACAACATATAGTACCACGAACACAAGCAGAGTATTCTCAAGCTTGTAGCTGTTTTGCATGATACTGGAGCACCAGGTTTTTTAATGATACGTTTATGCAACTTTATAGCAATAACCTCTAAACGTGAGCGATGTGGAGTATAGTTCATAGCATTTTCATGCGCGTAACGCTGTTATCATTGCCCTTTTTTTTCGAAGCAATATTTTCTACATATGCGACCTCACTTAGTATCAAGAGCTTGAACAAAATTAGTCTCAAGAAAATTACCATTAATTCGTGCCAAGATCTTCGTTTCATTTACACCAAGTTGATCACCGCGGAACTGCAGCCAGTATTAAAAAAAACGCTTGAGTTCTTGTCATCTAGCTGATACAACAGCGAACATCCTAAGATTGCAGACCGTCCGTGGATCAGAGATGATCACTCTGGTTTGCCGGTTGGGTATCCGACAGGATGTTAAGTCTTCAACCGGATACGGATATCCGAAAACTGCTTTTAAGCTGGAACCAGATCCGGATAAGGATCTTCGATCCGAATTGCTTTACTCGATATTTTGAGGATTTAGGCGGTCAAATAAGTTTTCGTCACTTTTGAAACCTCTTGAAGAAAATTGTACATTGCGCAATCATTTAGTTATTATATTGGTAATAATCTTTTCAGATTTATTTGCCATGCCTCGGAGTCTGTCTATGCAGATACACTTTTGACTAGTTTTTGGATACGGATAGTATGATTTCAACCAAAACAGGATTCGGATCGGATATGGATATCATTTCTTGAAAACTGGGATAGGATCGGACAGTAAAAAAACAGTATCCGATCATCTCTGCCGTGGATCTTCTCGTTTTGAGCGCGCCACTTCCCGATTCGCTCACCTTCGTAAATACTATGACGCCATGTGCGTCAGTATGTGCCGTCTGGGAGGAGCTACGGAAGCGAACCCTTCCACTAAACAGTACAAACTGACTGGGACCTGACGTGAAGCAAGCAGTGGTGTACAGATACAGTAGTGGATTTTCCTTATCCTATATAAACTTCGAAAATCGATATGTTCAGTCTTAGCAGAATATGTTATCCGTATATAATCCTTATCCAAAATATGAAATTATTAGCATTCACATTTTAAAGGAACACCCACCTTTGACAAAAAATAATAGCACAGTAATCGAATGAGAACTCACTGCATCTGCTCCCCTATGTACTGACGTGACGTTAATTAGTCAAAACTGACTATCTCAAAATTAAACAGGGTTACGGAGAAAAAATGCATGTACCTGAATAACATTACAACACCTTGACTTTACCAAACCCACTTCGGTTTTAAAATGTGTTAATACAAAAGATTTTGGCAATGCCTGTCTAAAGAACTTAAAGTTGTAATCACTGTTAGTTATCCAAATTCCCACTGAGTTTTTCATCTGTGGTTTTAGACATAGCTTAGTCCAACAAAAGTTCCTTCATCGTGGATATCCAATCCGATAACCGGATGCGGTACCACACTGGAATGTAAATGTTTTGCCTTTAGCACAAGGTTGGATGTCAACTAGAGCTTGGCCCATAAACCTCTTTGAGCCGATACCAATATTTTTCATTTCCGATTATACCGATGCCAATATAGATATTTTTGCGTTACTCAAACCATAGTTAAAAAACTATACGATGCGTATTTAACCAATTCACGAGAATATTGGAATAGCCACAACTGAAAGAAGACATGGAACTATTTGTGTTTTTACAAAATAATGGTTTAATAAGTAAATTTAACAATTCTAAGTTATAGTTCAGGATACCGTCTTTCATCACTGTCTCTTTGCAAGAAACAGTTGTCATCATAAAAAGACCAGCAGTGCAGATAACTCGTTCGCGGGGTAGTGAGGTTGGAGGTGCTTGAAGTATTGCCGATATGTATCAGCGCAATTTTCCGTTGTTATACGTCGGCATCATTCTTATATCGGCATTCCGATTGCCGATGCATCGGTCGAGCTCTAAATTGTCAATTGCTTGAGTAATTTCAGAGTTATCATTGTCTCTGCAAAACTTTCCCGCGACCAACCTATATTTCCCGGGAATGTCTTTACCAAATTGCTCATTTTTTTCGTGACGTGGCTCAAGCGAACCTTGTAACTAGGTAACGTCACTGCCGTTGGAACACTGAAGTATTTGTATTATTACTTTCCCTAAATAGGAATATCGTCTTCATATGCAAGTTTCATGACATGTACTACGTGAAACCGAACTCTTTTTTGTCAAGGGTTGTTGCTGTGAGTCAGTTTAAAGATCCGAAGTGCAGCAAGGAGGGCAAGCGGCTTGTTGAACGAATGGTTAAACTAGGAAAAAGAAATGGCCTCCATCTTGACAAAGATGTTCAAGTTCGAATCAAGGTTTGCATGTTTGATGCTTCGTTGCATTTCGTCCTTACCTTGAGCTCACGTTTCGATGTGCATTGTGTGATGTCCTTCGCCTAAATAAAATACTACATTTTTTACTATTGCGAGTTTAAACAGTTGTGTTTTTTGTTGAAAGAATACTTGTGTCCAACGTGTCTTTTAAAGCAGTTCTTCCAGTCTTGTTAGACATCGCTCATGCCAACTCTAAAAGTAAAGTGATTCCAGTGCGCAACATTTGATTGGTAGTCGATTAAATGTGCCTTGCCATTCTTATTCTGGCGTTGACAACATCTGTATTTTCACCAGCTTGTTTTTTGGAAGCTGCTGCAAGTAGTCACTACACAGATATAGAAAACACCCAATTTGCCATGTCACAAACAGCAAATATGTTATAAATAAGATATGTGTGTAATTCAATACATTTCATGAATGCAAAGAACACGCGGTTTACTTGATCACCAGAAAGACGTTGCAAGTTTGTGCTGTTATTTCAGCACTGTTGTAGTTTTTATATAAAAACAACGTAATACCATGAAATTGTAAGCCAACTAGTTTTGTGCTAACATCGTTTAAATGCGCTGTTAATCCAAATACAAATTAGTGTCTGACTTAGAACCTGGAATGAAAACAGCCGTTTTAGCTTCTAACTTCATCACATTAGTTGGATCCCGGTTGGCTGTTCTGAAACGCAGAAACGCCTTTTGCACTGTCAATCGTTCACGTGGGAGCCTCTGCTTTAAAGTAGTTATACGTTTTCCATGGATTGTAATATTTAAATAAACTATAGCTTCTTTCAAATGGCTTTTATCCCTTCCTGGTTATATGTTTCATGACTTTGTACAACGTGACCCTGTGCGTGATACTTGGCATAGTTCTTATTTCGTGCTGTCATAGACATTTTGTTGGTGCGGTCAGACAGGCTTGTGTGGGAAACAAGTCGAGGTTATTAGAAAATTACACTGAAACTATTTCCAAGCACCGATATGATCCGTATGTTGCAAGGTGCAAAGGTTGTAAGTCTGGCTGCGCACGTAAATGAATGAATACACTCAAACTATCAGGGTGGGCCGTAACGCCCTACCTATTCATGTGTCATATATATTCAGTGTGTCTGTGTGCTGCCCTCATTCTTGCTGCATAATATTATGCGACGCCATGTTCTGTGAAACATTTTTCTCAACCAGCAGGGATTGTTGTTCCAAATACCGTAATAACACTCTGCCTTCAACTCATTATAAGAGTGATAACGTTGTTTAGACACATTATCCTTTATGTATCCCCAAAGAGAGTTACCACATGTTGTCAAATCGAGACTTCTTGCGGTCCATTTCATGGGTTCTGGGGATGTCACAGAAACACGACTTATCCAGTTTATATATGATCTATCTTTTTCTGAAAAAAAAGAAAAAATAATATAATACATGCATAAATAAATACAACATAATTACATATGGGTGGGTATGGACTTTGGCCTGTTGTGTACATTGTGTGAAAACCTTTGGCTGTTTTTTCTCGTACTTCGTTGTAAACAGCACCATTTTAATTCGTTCTGACATTTCTTATTTTTTCTTTATTATTTCCTTTTGTAAATGCTAGGAACAGAAACAAAAATTTTGTGCGGCGTGGGATTCAAAAGATTTTTAACCTCATTTGCCAAACGACGATAACTTGTGTTGTTTTGAATGTTCAAAGCTTTTGGGTTTGGTTTTGTTGCAGTTAATTTTTGCTGGACTGCTACTTTTATGTTTGTGATGTTGATCGTGCAGGACATCAAAAAGCGACTGACTAAGCTTGGCATAGATTTCCAAAAAAATCTCAATGAAGCCAACGAGATTCTTCATTTCGCTGAAGAAGAGCTGCGTGGACTTCCTCAGGGTGCGTTACCCATTTTTTGTCCAGCATGTTTCACCACATGATCAGTTTTCAATGATGTTGGCGCAGTTCGGTAAAGTGTGTTTGCTGTCGAGATATCTATGAACAAATTAGATTCTATGAGCAGCAATAACCATTTTTTTCGAGTAATTCTAATTTCTAACAAATCTAGCTTTTTGGAAGAAGATCATTCAAGCAAAGTTTTTTTAAGATTGCAAACTCAAACTGGAGTTACGCCTTAGGGCAGGGGTGGGCAAATGTGACCCGCCACAGCGTTTTCAGTGGCCCGCGGAAGCATTCAGGAAAAATTTTCAAATCTGAAATTGCCTCCAACTTATCACAGTAAATATTAGTCCCGAGGCTATAACCAAGATTTGCTTATATTTCTGTCAGAAGGTATGGCCCCCGCTAAATGCGGCTTTCTCAAAGTGGCGCTCTAGCCAAGTTAATTGTCCACCCCTGCCGTAGGGTACGCCAAAGCCACTAAGCATAGATTTCTTGCTGTGTTCTTGACCACCATTTGCGTAATTTTGGTTTTCATGATGGGAGGTATGCAGTTAAAACAGTTCCGGGGCTTTGGTATGCGATGTTGTTAATCCAGTTTGTCTATGGTGGGTTTTGTCAAGTACAAGTTATAATTACCGTGAAGGCTCGTTTCAGTCAACTTACTTACCTTTAGTAATTTTACACCTTTCTTTTTATGAACTGCAAGAAGTTCCTTCGCAGAAGCAACCGTTACCTGTTGTGAAAACCATTGCTTGCCTATATGTGTCCGGTACATTGATACAAACGCTTAAACGCTATTTACACGTCTCGCGATAGCAGGGTTATGTCGCAAGCTCTTGCAAAGAATTTTTCCGATCTCAAACATGTTGGTTCCCCTATTGCGCAATATTCTAGCTTACCTGCATTTGTACAGTCTGCGTTGGGATGCTTCTTTGATCTTGTGCTCAAAGATGGACTCCCCGGTTAACAGGCATGCAAGTACAATGAAAGTATTGCCGTGAATAACCATATGCTGTGCAGCAAAACGTTCGGCACTTTTCGTGAATCAGCATCGAAAGTTGAATGCTGTCTTTTTTTGTTGAGAATCACCGTTCATGTTTATCAAAGATCATTATCGATGCATAAGCAGAGTGATCTTGTTTGCTGAAGAATCACTGCCAACTCAGTCATTAGTTTGTGAGTGAAACTTTGAGTCAAAGCGTTTGGAGTTTTTCCCAATTTTGTGAAAAACTACCAAGATTCAGCATTTTGAAACTGCAAGGTTTGATATCAATGAAAAATTTCCATAATTCTTTTATTTACCGTATTTATCCTTTGCAAATGTTATGTCGATACTGTCATACAAGCGCGCTTACACTATTACAGTCAGTTGCGCAGTCATACGGTGCGAAAGCAGTCGTTGCTCCTACAATCTGAAGGTAAACGAATTTTTGCCAGAAAAATAAGAGGGGGTCTACTTCGGTAGTACAATAGAACAAAACGGGTGTTTTTCAGCGTTGTCAGTGCTCAGTTATCTATTTATCACATGACTTTACCTTCTCACATGGTTTTCGCTGTAGCTCCAGCGAAAGACAGCATCGTTGTTGTTGCAAGAAATGTTGTTTTTAACACGTTGCGTCAAATTTAAAAAGCTTGGCGCATTCCGCCATCGTGGATTCTTTTTCCGGCAACGCCTGCTCTTATGGCCAGGTTGTTTGCCCATGATGACAAAAACCACTTGATTGTATTGTGTCGACTTGTCCGTTTTTTATATAAATGGTTGTAGACTTTGTACGAAGTTTGGAGAAGGACAGTAATGGCAAGTTTCAAGTTACTTTAAAGTATCCGCATTATTTTCCACTTATGAAGAAATGCTCTGTGTCGAGTACAAGGAAAGCAATGGAAAACGCCTTTAACAGTCGATGCAAAGAAGTAAGTTCTCGAGGTTTTGTGCGCTGTTTTTTTGTGATTATTAAGTGACCTTCCCTTCGATCGATTAGTGGCAGTAATATTGATTAGAAGTAGGAAGTATGTGGGACGTACGACTTTCCCTTATCGAGATGATTTTATGCCCCAGAGTTTGTCTTGTAAAGGACTTCACTGACACAAGTATCTTGCGCTTGCCACTCAGTGTTCTTCCCAGCCTTTCTGTTAGTGACATGTTTTGGCAGCGGTCATCAACAGCCACGTTTCAAGTTGTTTTTATGTATTGAGCGCTATGTTGTTTCATGACGTCAAATTATCGTTTCATCTCAGAATCGAGCATGCAGTATGAACCAATCCTTACCATTACTGAATTGTGGTTCAATTCACTTTACTCGGTCTTGCTAGCTGCTTTTACTTGATTATATTTTCAAGAAATCTGGCTTCTGAGTTGTACAGAAAGCTTGCACTGAACAACAATTTGTTTTGTTAGATTTTACTGGTTGTCAGTTAAGCCACGTGAAATGAAGAAAAAAACAGATTCGGCCAGTTTTTATCTGTAGGTCTGTATACTCTGTAGTTTAGTGTTCATGCCATTTATTATTTCATTGGTGCGAAATCTGCAAGCACGTGTATTTTAGCAAAACTAGGTGCAAAGGTGAAGGTGCATGCTGAGGAGAATACTTAGTATGTTCACTTCATGATGACGTGTCAGCAAAATACTGATCACATGTAGTGGAGAAATTATGATCCAGTCTGTTTATGGGATACGCTGAGGCACGCTCCAGAAGCCTGACTGATCTTTCGAAACAACAAAGTACAATTCATGCACGTAACTCGGGCTTGAAAGCAAAGTGGCTGTACCTTCGTATGACAAGCGCAGCATGTGCAGTATGTGCGATGCACAAGAGGACGATCCAACTTTTTCCGGTCTATCGATCATTATTTATGAATAACTTAACGAAAGGTATTGTTTCTGACAAACTGAAGTTGGCACCCAGATGACCAGAAGTAAGTTCGTTAGATACGTACCAAGGGAATGTGTGACTTCAAAGCATAGATGTTCACCTGCTTCCCGCCGTGTCTTTGATTCTGATTGTTCTCGTGCAACCTCATTTATAGGTGAAGCTCGGCATGCATTCGTTCAGTGGTGAATCTGTTTGTGTGTCTCATCCGGGAAGGCAAAACAGTAAACTATCTACAAATAAAAAACGATCAGCTTAAATGCAAAATGTCATTTACGGTTGTGCATAGGGTAAGTTCTTAATTTTGATACGTCGCAGTCTCATTGGGCCGTTGTATTTCTGTATGCAGATGGCAAGTAACCAAATGGCATTAGATAATTTGGTTCGCAAGAGCCATGAGATAGAAACAAACCCCGGAGACGTCTTTGGGTGGTGCAAAGTAAAATTCCAGTTGATTGACGACACAAGATGTACGCTGTTTTATCCCATTCATTGTGCAAAAAATCAAACTGTCAATTTGGCATCCATCTGCGTTTAGCCCATCAGAATTCGAAGTGGGCAAAACTCTGTTATTGCCAGTATAGATCCGCTAGTCATGTGCTTTGCGACAATTCTTGCGGTTGTGCCTCTATCCTTAAGTCATCTCTCCTTGTGATTGTTTTTATTCGTTTTTGCAGAAAAATTCCGCTATATTGACAGAACTCGTTAAATTGAGAGCGGAAAAGGCCAAGATTTTGGGATTTGAGAATCATGCCGCGTTTGTTCATGACATGAGGATGGCGAAATCTCCCAGCAACGTGAAAAATTTTCTTACCAGCCTTGCACGTAAGCAAATGGAGCTTACTTTGTAACTATAGCACTTGGATATGCGTAGTACGTAAAAAGTTTCTACATGCATGGTGGTCTAGCCTCTATAATCATTTTTCCAACAGGCAAATATTGTATATGTCATCACTGCTCTGATTCGTGTAGAATGTGTTTGACCTAAGTTTTATATTCTGCACAAAATTATTCCGTCGTTGGATTTTCAAGATAAGGCCATAAGCAAAGTTGCTTTCCAGTCTGGTAATCATATCAGGTATACTGTGCTATCGTAATCGTACTCACAGACTATAGATCGACAAATACTCTACATGCCTACGGCACGCCTCAGCATTTCAGCGTTGTAGCACGTATGTGCCATTATGTGCTTGGCCTTTCCACATTTTGCATTTAGCAGGTTTCCGCAACCCTAAAAATGTTGCTTGTATTTTAAATATGAGCCTTTCTGTACCGACAAACCCTGTATATTTCCGCCTTGAAAATTTTAACCACATGCCGTTGCAAAGAGCTGCAAGTAAATGATTCAGGTTGGTGGCTCAAAGATCAACACCATGATACTATCTGGTGAACTGATTACAAATATTGTGAGAAACATACTGTAGCATTTAGGACTACTCCAGAACTTCTCATTTGCAGAAAAACTCCAACGTTTGGGACAATCTGATCGAGAGGAAATGCTGAAGTTGAAGGAACAAGATTGCAAAAAATATGGAGAAGAGTTTGACGGGAAGATCAACATGTGGGATTTAAGGTACATCGTAGTTCATTTCGTGTTGCTCTGAAATAAACTTCCCTGGTTGTTGCTTTTTGATATTGAAAACATTTAAAAAATGTTTTTTAATATATATTTTCTACAAATCTTTAATATTGAGGGCGAAATGAAACACTTCATTGCACTCAAAATGTATGTGATAGTGGTGTACAGATATGGAAGTTTTGTAATCCTGATCCAATCAAAATTTTTTCCAAACGCCACGTCCAATCCATATCCGAAACCACTTACTCAACACATTACCTAACATATTATGTCTTGAGTGCCACGGCTATAAATGCCCATCACAATAGTTTATCCTTTTCTTTCATCGTTTGACTAAGTTCTTCTAATTCATTACTAGGCCATACTGGATCTCGGTGCAGGTGTTGAGCAGCCATTCGATTGTCTTGTCATCCAGAATCGTCAGGCCGTACAGTCCATAGGGAGGTCAACATTGGACAGATTCGACAGCAAGGAAAACATGGTCGACGGTTTGTTCTTCTACGTCACACTCACAGGCCGCAGAGTAGACCATACCCCATTTGTGTAAGTAGGAGCGGAAACGTCCAACACCGGTGTGGAGGCGGTTAAGCCGGACCCACACTGTTCTTGGCAGGTCCATTCCAGGAGTGTGGGTGCCGGTGTCGGGGATGAAAGTACGGAGTCTCGTAGTGTTTCTCCAACCACCCCGCATTCTATCGGTGATCCGCCCAGTGCGCCGCATTTCTGTTGTTGTCGTCAGGTGAACCGATGAGTTGTTGTGCGGCGGGTGTCTCGATTTGAGATGCCGTGCGTTCCCAACAGATGAGCAGGTGGGATATGAGGCGGGTGTGAGCACTACGGCACCAGGCAGGAGCGCAGTACTCTGCTGTTGTGTGGACCAGGGCTAAGGTGGCTGTTCGCAACGTTGTTAGCCAGAGCCAGCTGACTTCTTCAAAAGTGCGACCGCGTGATGTCAACTTTTTGCGAAGTGACTCGAGATACCGGCGGTATGTGCGTGACCTGTCGGACGTTACTGCGAGGTATCTGGGCTCGGAGCAAAAGGGCTTCGTCGTTGAGGTTTACTTTCAGCACAAGTTTAGCTTCCTTGTTGAGATGGAAGGCAGCCGACACCATTTTTGCAGTGCTGAGCTTCAGCTTCCAGGTCTGGAGGTATCCACCTAAAGTCGCCATGTCTTTGCTGAGCACTCCTTCCACTGCTTGCCAGTCTCCATCAGCATGCGTGATTGCTAGATCGTCAGCATATGCATACTTCCTGGAGACGGTGATTGGCAAGTCAAAGGTGTAGATGTTGAAAAGAAAAGGTGCCAAGACAGATCCCTGTTGGACGCCATTCTTGAGGTGTCGTAACCTGCTCCATTTGTTGTTACCGGTGGTAAGGGTGAAGCTGCAATTGCCAAACAGCTCCATGATCATTCGGACCATGTGTCTGTCAGGTAGCAGTCGCAGTAACTTTTGCAGGTGAGACTGCGATGTCATACAGTGTCGTAGGCTGCTGTAAGATCGACAAACTCCGGCCTTCTTAGTCAGAAAACTATCCTCGATGTCTTGTGTCAGTAAAGTGACACGATCTACGGTCGACCTGTAGTGTCGAAATCCCGCATGTTCCTGCGGGAGTAATGGATTGATGATTGTTTCGACACGAGCATAGATCAGTCTCTCAATGATCTTGAAGGGACACACAGTAGACATACAGGGCAATAACTCTTCGGATTCCCTAAGGCTTATTTGGCTTAGGGATCGCAACTTTTAGTGCTCTTCTCCAGATCCTGGGAATTTTGAGTTGGCGAATGCAGGAAGTGAAGAAATCGCGTAACTAGTATTTGAGAGCTGATCCGGCGTGGAGTGTAAAATCGGGGAAGATAGAATCCAATCCCGGAGATTTTCCTTACCATATGGTTGAGGGCGGTAGCATGCTCCCCTGGCGTGAAGGGGCCAGGGCCTTCCATAGGTCGGACACCTTGTTGACGAGCCTTGTGGACTCGCGGACGCAATCCCATGTCTTGTGTGCCCCATTCTCCAATCAGTTTATGATGTAGCTAGATAGGAATTGCACAATTCTTTTGCTATGTGATAGCAGATGTTGTAGTTGGACACATCTCATATGCTCTAATGGAGACGTTTAAATCAAATAGTCTATCTGCTGGACTCCAAGTAGTGCCGATAGCTATCGTACGTTAATTTAACAGTGACAAAATGAGCCGCATAATGTTATGTCTAATGAAATCGTTTCCTAAAACACTGCAATGAATGTACACCTAAATTATGTAACAGCTGAACACATCTACCTACACACTGCAAAGAAAAATCAAATAGTTGCAAGCGCAAGTGTTTGAACTGCTTGCAAATATTACAGCATGATTAAATAACCAACTGTTATCCACCATAAATTAAAACTGGGTATATTTTATGCACTTCTAATCTGCTTTTTTTCGCTGAGACATTTCGGTCATTTGCAGCATAACAGTATTCATTAACCTATCTTGTCGAACGGTATGACCGAATTCTCTTAATTATTTTCGGTAATTTCAAAAACCTTCGGTACTACGACCAAAATAAAACAGCTTCTAATGCTAATACTACTAAGGTTTCATTGCTGATCGAATTGCCCTTACAACATGTTACAGGATCGACCCATTTGAATTTCATGCGAAGAACAGGTTTTCACACGAGCGAACTGAATCTTAGTCGTACAATAGCAGCCGTTTAGCTTACAGTACAGGGTGTTTCACAATTGTTGAAACAAAGCGATTGGGCACAAATCCAGGATTTTAAATGATACCACAATGATGATTACATTTATTGAAA
>JGI24159J19872_10003306_pt1 | contig 19981 bp, 8 predicted proteins | sample Ectturendosymbi4_FD_19872 | JGI IMG/M metagenome (IMG submission 19872) | reverse complement strand
ATAGTCACCAGTTATTGAAGTATAACTGGATAGACTTCTCAAGCAAACAAAGAAGTTTTTATTTCACAAAATCATCCCGCGGGCCGTATGTTTGACATCCCTGGTATAGATGTTATAATTTGTTGTGACTGTATTTGTGCCAGGGCTATTCAGTGTATCATGATTCCTTTCATTAACAAATCTGATGCTTGATTCAAGTAAGGCCTGAAAGTGAAGTATTTTATATGAGTGTAATCCAACTTCAGTTCAGACCTCCTTGACAAAAATACAACAATAATAGGAAAAATATTTTGGCTACATGGAAGCATAAACTTATGACTTGAGATCGACAGATATATCGGCTGATATTTGGGTTTTACCGATATATCGGTATCGGCCTCAATGGGAGTTCACAAAATGCTGTTATATTCCTCACGCATCCAGAAAACTTGCGCAAGAAAGCACAATGAAGCAAGTCAAGACAGTTATCTTACAACAACGCTAGCAGGTGCGGTTTCATAAACAAACAGACAAGATTAACCATAGAGCGTGCGTCGGCCATTGAAACAAAAGCATCATCGGGAAGTTTNGCAATGCTTGAAGCCACCACGTGCAGGTGTCGTGTACCAATAAACTCCTGTTATACTTCCGGAAGTTTTCNCAGCATGAAAAGTGTGACTGGTACTTAAGGTGCAGAAGTCCAATCGATGCCTAGTTTAGCNCAGATTAATTTTTAAAAAGCTTGCATNAAAAATGAATTGCGTTATGTNAAGCAACAGTAANGGTGTTATGAGTATGATTACAAATGCAATCGTTACTCATTGGTGACAACAACTGTCGCTATGAAGCAGTTGCAAGTAACATCTTAAAAGGATTTTACTTTTCTTGACTTGATGTATTAGGCTATAAGCGCGCTGGTTTATACTGTACACAAGCTAAAACATCGTGTTTGTGGGTTAACTTAATCAACATTTTCCACGAGGCATGATAATGATAATTATGATCTCACAATCCAAGCTGTTGCAAACGTGAAACCAGCATTTGTGGATGTGGCACACAGCTACGGGAGCGCTACTCCAACATTTCACAAATACATTGCAGCGATGATTTGTCGTTCGGTCCAATAGCAGCGCAGTAGTCAGTATTCATTGTTGCATCACAATTGCTGTTGCCCGTTTGTTAAACACGATCACCAAAAGCAGTGTTTGCAACAACGCAACTTACGCAAGTTAAAAGCACATTGTTTGTAATTGGATCAGAACTACCNTGGCATTATTGCACAATCATCGATTGTTATGGCAACTTGTTCNTATGGAATTTACTTCTGGCGGAGGGGTGGTAGTCGGTTATAGCCTAGTGCTGCTTTTGTTTAGGCTAGGTTGTANATGACCGACTAACTCACTGTAGGCTACTTGGTGAAAATGCAGATAAACTTTGCTTTCTGCATTAAACTGTTGATATGGAACTACTGAGAATTGACAAATCAGTTGAGGTATTTCATTTCATACCAATGCTAGTACTTCAGTTGCAGTAACTAATGAAACTAGTTATACTTTTTTGAGGACATGCATTTATTGAATGTTACATTACATCAAAATTCCAAATTCGGTTCTTTACGACTTAGATTGACTTTTCAAATTGAAAACCCACTGAGTTGCAGAAGAGTCTGAAAGGTTGATTGGTGAAATATATACAAAATCAGAATTCACAAGATTTATGTAGTACAGTAACTGTTAACAAACATACTATCAAAGACCAAAAAGTTACTGCTGTTTTGGAAATGTTTTATTTTTGGCAATGGTTAATTAAATACAGTGTTGTACTAATTTTGACCTCCTTAACTTGATGCTCCATTTTGTACTTCCTTTTCATTGTCTTTCAGCTTCAGTATCTTTCAGCTTTCAAGCACTGTTTTTGCTTTTTCGGGTTTAAACACTGTAGGCACTTCTCTTACATTCAGTGTTCTGTTCTTATTGCTTTGGTATTTTAACATTATTTTTTTGTTCATGGTGCTGTGTTTATTCATTGTAAACCGTGTATTCTATGCCAACAAGTTAAGCTAATCAAGTATTGAAATTGCTGCAATTTCAAAAATTCTAGCTTATAAACCCTGATTTTTAAGGTTTTGAAAAAAAGGTAAAGCATAAAATACATCATATTTTTGATAATGAAGCAGAAAACAAGATTTAAAAATTTTGGAAATATCGGTATCGGCCTATGAATGGCCGATATATCAGTATCGGCCTCAAAAAAGCCATATCGGTCGATCTCTACTTATGACCATATATGCTAATATGTGGAATTAGTGGAAAACACATTTTGTTCAAATCAATAAGTAATAAAATGTTTTGAAGGGTACCCAATGTATACTGCTTCTAAAAACATACTCAACCATGGAAATGCATTGATGAAAAAGTTCATTTTTCCCTTTGTTAAGATTTTGTTGAACATAAATTTTTCAAACTAATAACAAAATTTGCTCCCAGAAAACTTTTGATGAATAAAAAAGAACTCATGCTAAAACTAATCACTATTTTCTTTGTTGACCCTCGGTCCTTATATTTGTCATTATAGACTTCCAGGTACTTGCTCTAAGTTTTTGGCTGAGTTTAGGTATCAGAAAGCCTAAGCTTCATGAATGTCCGACTGCATGTTGTGGAGTAATCACAGAATGTATAGCATATGACAAAATCATCCTGAACAAACAGTTTACCAAACTAGAACAAACCTTTAAACCAGCTATGTCCAACCTGCAGCCTATGGGCCACATGTGGCCCAGTCTAAGGTTTGTGCGGCCCACTTTAGGGTTTTCACAGCAGTGAAAATTTTCTATATACTGACAACCCGTCTTTATTTTGATAATCTTGAATTTGACATTTTTGATGCAGGTGATCTTCAGTGCCATTTCACCACGTCTTATACTGTTACGGTTAGGATTCGAACACTTTCAATACATTAGCTTAAACTAAATTAAATTTGCTAAGGTGAAAGTCAGCCATTCAATGTGCACTCATTTATGTCATTCAGTGTGCGGCCCTGGTTAAGATAGTGATATGTATTTTGGCTCAGTGAGCCATTTGTGCTGGACGTAGCTGCTTTAAACAAATAATTATGGTCCTTGAATCAGATTCAATGTGGCTTGACCTGTAGGAATAGAAAGTCTACATCTAAACTGAGGCTAGTTTTATTTTTATTTTTTGGTTATATATAATAAATTAATTTCATTTGCTATTCATGTAGCATTGGTTGTCAGTGATTGGTGAAGACCAATAGCGTAATTTTCCACTTGGATAGAAGTATGATGTATTTGTTGGCTTGCTTGTGGGATGCTGGTTGTGCTTTAAGCAACCTTTTTCAATGTTGTAGATGCTCCCATCTGCTGTCTTTTTTGCATGATCCTTGCTTAACTACTAGCTATGGGTACAGCGAATTGGGCACATACTGATGTTGATAGCCTGGTTGACTCCCAACAGGTCATTCTGATAACTTGAAAAATGGCTGCCTGCTTTATGCTTGGTGTTAATGGGTCGGTGCAAGGAAATGATTCATACAGTGCTGCCAATGGCCTGCCATCAATCCAGCATTCACTACAAAAGCAGTTGCATAGCACCTGGCACAAGCAAGCGAAGATGGTGCTGCTGACCACTCACAACACTCCAATGGGGTACAAAAACAGGTATAATGAAACTGAACATGATCTTTGCCTCATTAAACTTGACATAAGCAATTAGTACCTTAGGTGCCAAGTGGATTGCCCTTAAGTTGCACGTGAGCCACTTCTTTATCATCACTTTGCAACTCCATAACTTGCCAGGTGCTTGACTTAGAGAGCTGTTCAAATCAAACCCTGAGAAGATGTGGTGTGTCTTCTAGTTTGGAATTTTTAAAAATTGGGAAGTTTTGGATTTAAGTTTTTTTTGTAGGTGATGTCATAAGTGGGGTAGGTTTAGGCATTTTTGGCCCAGGTTACCAGGCCCTGGGCCCCAACTGCAAGAGCCAAATAATCCGAGACTTCAGGCCTCAGATTTATTGCTTAGTTCAAGGCCTAGAAAACTCGGATTATAGCTTAGTTCAACATGTAATATTCGTGTAGGAAATGAGTGATGTGGTGTAGGTCAGTGTGACATTTTTGTGCAGCTGTTGCAACAACATGTGTGCTCAGATCAGAATTGCAAATTTTAGTTGGCATTTTGTTGTGTTTAAAACTTGAATTTGCATGTCTTTGAAAAAAATTTAAGTTTGGGCCAACCCATCTTTAATTGACTGGTTACTCAATAATGTAGTTATTTCTTCAAACTGGGTATGTGGTAGGATTAAAAAGTTATTGCATTTTCTTAAAAAATTGACTGCTCTAGGCCAAGCAGGTGCGGCAGAGTTATCAGGGTTTGTTGTTTCTACTTATAGGTATAGGTAGAGTTTTGGTCATGCCTGTGTGCTTTTGCCTTTCCCAGAACTCCCCTTTAAGTTAGAGACATGACAAATATCTGGAAAACACCATTTCAAAGGATGAGGAATTCCAAGTATCACATTTAGAATACTTGGCTGTGATTCCTTGAACATTGCAGTTTTTCATTTTATGTCTTGATGCAAATATCTAGCATTTGTGCAGATGAAAAAATTTGTGAGTTGTGGTTTATTCGTCAAGTAGCTTTTTGGGTTCTGGTTCTGTGGGCCACCACTGGTCCCTATATCACCTGTTTGAAACAATTGCTTTAAAATGACGTTGAAGTACAATTGTAAATGTGTGGTGAACAAATATGTGTCATTGTTTTTAGGTGTTTTTTAGGTTATTAAACTATATTGCTTTAACTTCTAAGCAGTTTCCATCATACAGTTTTCACTGCATGTTGTGGTTTCCTCTATTGTATTAACTTTGCTAAAACTAAAACTTTATATATACTTTAAACTAAAAATATACACAGCCACTATGGTTTTTCTTTATCTGAGATACAGATCAATTTTTCATTTCATGTTGGAACAAGCCACAACTTTTTTGATCTGTTCAGTGGCTAAACATTTGCAATTTGCATTGAAACATAAAATGAAAAATTACCATTTTGACTGTGAAGGAATAATAACAGAACAGTTTAAGTAATACATTGGAACTCTTATCCCTTAAAATGGTGTTCTAAACATTTGCACTATGTCTCCAGCTAAAGTGAGAGATTTTGGAAGAGAAAAAGCATTTGTTCCTGACCAGAAACTCTACCTAGTGGCAGAAACAACAAATCCTGATAACTCTGCATCTGCTTGGCCTAGAACAGTCAAATATTTGAAAATAACATATGTAGTTTCTTAGTATCTTTCCACATACCTAATTTGAAGCAAAATTAGTGAATTCAAAGATGGAGTAACCCATTTGCATTTCACTGTGTAACTTGTAATTGAATGTTTCTATTTCATCTAGAAAATATATTGCGTTTACCATTTTATCATGTTTGTTGAATGACACAACTTTGTGCTAGGTGCTGTTTTTAATAAATTTTTTGCAAGAGAATGTTGTGAAGGGGTGACTTCGATTTTATTCACAAAAACTGAATTTCTGGATTATGAATGTCAGATTAACAAAGCTATTAAAATATGTATTTTCCTATTGGATGGCCGAAATACCTCTCAATTGGACAAGGAAAAAAGTCCTGTCTCAAGTATATCATATGCAATCGTTATCGGATGCTTTTTGCTGTGTTGACTGAATCCACAATTAGCATCTGGCATTGTCAGGTAGGAACTCCTGCTATATATGTTTTTGGAAGAAAATGTAAAATTTTTGCACTTCAACTCTTATTGTGCATTATCAACAGCCATGTGTGGAAATCGTGTGCTACCAGAGATGTCATTCATCCATTGTGTCTGTGGGAACTAATAAACTGGCAGAATGGCGACAGGATAGCAGTATGCTTGCTGTAACTGTAAGTCTGGCTGTTTGCTTGTTATTCAGTGTAGAAAATTTATCAACGTTAAAGTGCTTGTCTTATTCATTTTCATGTCTGCTTTTTCTCTGGGGAGGGTCACAGGAGCAGCAGCCTTAGGGGACTCAAAATACAATCTCAGATAGTTTTGTTGGCTCCACACCAAGACAGGACTAAGTAAGGTCAGAGATGTAGTCACTCCACCCTACCTGGTCATATGGATGACGTCTGGCCCACTTTCCTGTGGGTGTAGCCAGCAGAACTTGATCGCCAATCTTCTGTGTGACATTCTGGACACATGGCTGCACCACCATAGCTGTGATCTCTTGATTCAGAGAAGTGAAGTAGCTTGACATTCAGCGTTTTATGAATTTCACAACTGCGCTCAAGGTTAATTGACCATAGGTAAGGATCAGATCAAAGACTGATCTATATACTGATTTCCGTTTTGACCACAGAGCGCTACACTTCATGTAGGACCGTATTTGTTATGCCAGTCTATGTGTCAATCTCCTTGTTTTTCCTTCTGTCACTCTTAAATACCACCCCAAGGTGCTTTGAACTTATCGACCTGCTGCAGTGTATTGCTGCTCACTTGCAGCGGACACTGCCTTGGGGGTTTTTGGAGAGCCCTGGGTTTTTGGAGAAATGCTACTTTCTTATGTGCACTACCATAACTTTTGCCATAAATTTTGCAGACGACTGAAGGATATTTATTGCTGTATCAGCTGGAGCAAGATGTTAAAGGAGACACTGGTCTTAACCTGTATGAATATCATCAAACTAAAACCAATCAAGGGGACTCAAATGAGAGTGTTCCAGCTCTAAGGCTAACTTTGACATCCAACGTCAATTTCAAAGTCCCAATCACCAGGTAATAGTGAATTATGAGAATAGAGTCAGTTGTATAGCAGTGTAGCTTTGTAAAATCTGTTATTAGTGAATTTGGATGCTTAAAACAGTTCTGATTGCTCAGAATTTGAAGTATACTGTTGTTGGCCTTGGCCTGCATGCGGTGATTTAATCAAGCTGTCAAATACCTTTCAGTGACTGGATCTGAGAAAGATGCAAAAAAATACGCATTGGTTGCTTTTTTTATGGTTTCTCTAGAATCTACATGAAGAGGCCTTTTACAGTCTAAAGTTCGTCTCAGAGTATTTCGCTATTGCGTTTGGGGTGGCAAAGTGTTTTGTTTGTGCAGAATAGAAACAGATCAACTACATTTTTAGGAAAACATTTCGACTTACTGGTATTGTTTAAAGCAGTGGTTCCCAAACTCAGGGTAAATTACCCCTCAGGGGTAATATGTGATTCTTCTTGGGGAAATGTGGAACCAAAACCACAATGTTGTTCCATATTATGAGAGGTCACTGCGAATTACTGAGGGTAATTAAGACATAATCACTACCTTGATTTGGGTAACGTCCCGAACAAGTTTGGTAACCACTGGTTTAAAGCCATAAAAGAATAGCCTACCAGTTTGTTGCATTCGTTATGTTATGTACAATTGGATTAGCTCTTAGTCTTTCCGATGTCTCATGCACTCATTACCTCACCGTACTATTGACATATTGGTTTTGAAATCTGTTTAGCATTTTTCTCTGGACACCTTGTTGATTTAGGTCACATGCAATCCTGTATCTCTTGTTTCCCTGTAGAGCAGGGTTTCTTAACCTGGGGTGCTAGCACCCCCAGGGGGCACTGAAATCAATTTCAGGGGTGTTTGGAAGGTCATATATGTGGCAGTCAAAGGTGAAAGGAAGATATACTGCACTTGTCTTTACTTTATCCTTAGTAACCAGGTATTGGCCAAAGGTAGGGTGCTGGATTGCTTAGGTGTGACCAAAAGGGGTACTGAGGTAGAAAAAGGTAAAGAAACGCTGCTGTAGAGTATTGTGTGCTAAATGCAAGAACACTTGTTAATAAAAAAATAATGGATTTCAAAGTGTCTGAACAGTAAACATGTAATCTAAGCAGAACGAATTGCTGCAAAACAGCTTAGGCAAGATAATACCCCCCAGTGTGGGTAGCAGTATCGATAAATACATCTTTCTCTGAAATATTCTCTTCATAATCCGATTTTTCAAAGTTATTTCCTGGCTGAGAACTAAAGTGAAAATACAGAGAGGCAGCAGTGAAAATTCAAAATTAAGAAACATGGCTTACGCCGACTGTGGATGTGATAAGACGTATTATCGAAACAAGATACTCTTCCTGGTTGCTGCATAGATGCTTCGTCAAGTTCGCTTCTAGTTCTAAAAACTTTTCGTCCGTTCAGTAGACACGGTGCGTTCCATGACACGGTAACTGATTTGGTGTACTGTTACGTATATTTACAGTTTAAGTTGCGTTCACGACCAGCTCCTGGTTACTCTCGCGGATGGAAGACTGGAAATCCTCTCGTGGGAAACAGCCAATGATGGAAGGAAGCTTGTCGAGCTGTCTGACATCCCATTCTCCATGGATATGCACTTAGCAGGTTTGAATGTTGAAAAGTGGTCGACATGTTACAGGAATTTAACAAAGTATTCCTCGCATCAGCGCGACGAACGATACGTTTGTTTGTTTCTTCAGCATTTCGCCTGTCAACTTTATAGCTGTTCTTTGTTGACATTTGTTTTTCTGCTTTGTAGGCGTTCTCGTCAAATCGAGCAGTGTCTACCCTGCTCAGGCAATTTATAGCCCGTTTCTGGAGGGTTTTGCCTTGGTGCTGAGTGACGGACGAGCCGCACTGGTTGCCATGACGCGTGCTGCTAGTCCTGTCGGCTCACCTGACACCGACGATGAGGACGAATCAAACGAAACTGGAGAAAACGCCCGGGGAATCTGGGCGCCTGGCCTCTCTGACGCGGCGTGTGCTGCTGTGAACAACAAATATAGATTGCTTGCCTTCGGAACAAAGAAGTAAGTTTCTTTTAAAGCTGCTCTGAAAAAAATCAGTCTTAAGTGCTGCTTTTAGACGTTTCTAATGTTTCGAAATCTACTCTTGGACTGTTGCGCTGTACGTAAGTTAACAACAAGTTGTTTTTCAATTGGTATTTGGAATAACGATGGTAACCTTTGAACAAGAAATAACAGTTCTTGCAGAATCATGTCCACATCGCATCTCACTCACTGATGTAAATAACAAGCATGCTTTCAAAAATTTAAGATGAAAATCACCGGTTAGCGAAAGGGTATTCACGCTGCTTGGTGAAATGAAAATTGCTATGTTTTCGTCAGTATGTTGGCTATTTTAGTAGGGAAAAAAATAATTACGTATTCCAATTGATTACCCCAGCGACCGTATAATAGGCAAACGATTTTTTTTCTTGTAACGTAATTGCAACATTAGCCACTAGATCACTGTTTAACTTGGCTTTAAATAATTGAAATATGCCATATAAACAAATACGAACATAAGGTACATTGACTGCAAGCAACGAACTCAGTCGAAACCTAATACAGTAACATCGACACAAAAGCTCTTAAAACGATTTGACGTACTGAAAATGGTCTCTGTTAAATTTCCATAACAATTACAAGCACACCTAACCTCAACTAGCCGTCTGCCATCACTAACCAAGGGCGATATCACGGCTTCGTCATATGCAGGACGGTTTTAAAAATTTTACGGACAGTTTTTTTGATTTGGTAACTTTATTGTAGAAGTTTTGGCTGTTTACAAAGTGTGTATGTCGCAGTATCGAAAGTAGTCAGCTTCGATTGTCACTGAACGCATTGAGGTCAGCTAAGTTACGTTCGGTCTCTTGGTTTTGTAAAGTATAGTTCTGCTATTGGTCTACTGCAATGCCAAAGGGAAATTTCAATGTGTTTTTTTGCATAGTTCCATCATCTTCCGTAGTTTCACAACAACGTGTGTTTGCTTTATTTTCAGGGGTAACTGCAGTGTTTACGCAATTGACGATGTTTCCGGCAGTTTGCAGCCATCTCACACCATTTCTCTTTCTCCAACCCAGTATCCTAACGTATGCAAAACCGTCGGTAAGAATGTTTTTGCGCCGTCGTACCAAAGCGCGCAGTTCACAAAACTTCCAGACAAGCAATGTTGTTTGAAATTCACAGAAATTGTAGTTCGTGTCGTGTGTGCGTGCAACGGTCGTCGTTTAACACATACGACACGGGTGTGTTTCGCATGTACTGTATACTTTTTTTCCGGGCCGTGCAATTTCAGAGTTATATGAAGTGCCACGGCTCTCCATCAGATCCGCTCTTGAGCACCTCAGTAAAATACACAGGACGTTGACAGCGCTACGGATGCTCTGCTATTGAACGCCATTGGCACGGGTTTATTGACACGACCCTTAAAAAGACGCGTTAGTACTGCCTTAAGAGGACTGTGGTTTTAACGCTGCGTGCTGTTTCCACGCAGCGCTGTTAGATCAAAAGATGGAGTCGAATTTCCTCATCGTACTTGCCCCTTCAGATCTGGCAAGTTTCAAGATGAATAGTTTTTTTTCTGCGTCAAATATTGAAAGCAAACGTTTGCTACGAGTCTAATTTTGTGCGCGCGAATATTTGGTTTTGAACAAGAGTCAAGCTTTTGTGCCAGAAGTTTGCAAACTCTTTATAGAGTTTCGTCATCTCAAAAGTACCTTTGCGGCGGTTCGACCCTGCCGATCCGCCAGCACCCTGCTCCCCAGAAAAAACATTCTTTTGTTTCTCTGTTGCTCGTCTCGTAAACCTACTTACTTAGACTTGATTTTGCAACCGTCATTCGCGGCTTTTCCTTGCTTTACAAATCCCCAAATCTACCCGTAATGTTGTTCGCTGTTCCGCTTCTGCGTTTAGAAATCGATACGACGACTGTTCAGTGTTCGGTAAAAAAACTCGGCTCCGACGAACGATTTCTCTCGTGCCAGAAAGCTTTGCCAGGCGCGGCGCATGCCACGAATTCTTTTCTGACGGGGTGGTATGATCTGTCAAGGTCATTTGCGAAATGAGTTAGTTTGCATTTCCTTCTCAAGCGGGCATTGAATTGCTTAGTTCCAGGATGGAGTCTTCACCAGTAGTGTAGTGTGGGGCCAGAACTTTTCACGTGCAAGGATGTGAATAAAAGACTTGTATTTCGTTCGCGTGTGAGCCATCTATTGTTTCATTTATTGTTTATAGAACAGTGGTTCTCAACTACTGTCCTGAGAGCCGCATGCGGGTCCCAAGCACCCTTTGTGCGGCCCTCAGCAGTTTTTCAAAAAAATCTCCAATATTTTGTGCAACAGACTTGATTCTGCCATAAAACAAACGTGTCAATTGACTTGTGTTAAAATTTTTGCAGTGCGGCTTTCTAACAAAGTCGTAGGTCTGGATTTGGCTCCCTTCAGCGAAAAGGTTGAGAACCACTGGTTTTTAGAGTATTCGGGAGTCCGCAAAAAAATGAATACATGACTTGGGGGACCGTGAGATGAAAAGTTTTAGAAAGATTGCCCCGGATAGAGAGCGTGTTAAACGTTTAACCTTCAACGGCGATTATTTTTACCGCTGCCAAGCTTAACCCGAACGCAGGTCCAGGTTGAAATGACAATTCCGACCCCCATGAAGAGAGCAGAACACGAATTTCCTCGGCAAATGAAACCTAAGCGATACACCGAATCTCCTCTGGTTATGGCCCTGTGTTGTCGCGGACAGATATCGAGCATTGGTGTGTCGACAGTCATGGCTCAATCCTCGATTCTTTTCAAGGTGCTGTGCTGAAGATCGCTTGGTCGCCTGACGGATGCGCCCTGGCGCTTTCGTGGCTTAAAGGAGGCCTTTCTGTGTGGAGCGTGTTCGGGGCATGCCTTTTCTGCACTTTCGCTTCGGACAGGGCGTATGCGTGCGACGGAACCCCCAATATTCAAGGAGTCTTTCATTCCATGGTGAGGTGCATTCCGTCCCGGCTGGTCTCCGGCAGCAAAGCCGTTCGTTTTTCTGTTTTGTCGTGTATCAGTATCGTATTACCATGTTTAGAATCGAGACGGCTTTGAAATTCTGCTTATGGCGATTCACGCACGTCAAAGTCATGGGCAAGGTTATTGCCAAAGGGACGTTTTTGTCAATTTTCGTGATTTAGTCAAGACATTTACTGTATCAGTAGCATTCGTGCATTGAATCATTGTAACGATGTGCGTTCGGGTCTCCTTCGTTTTTGAATGCGTTTGCCTTATTTTCTATCGGTAATTTGTAATATGATGATCACTGTTTGACGTAGACAGGTGTGTACGCACGTGCCCGAAACTTTCGTCGTGGCTTAGTGTTTCTGTTGATGGCAAGCTGACTCTTTTTCATCGTCGGTTTCAGCAAAACCTAGTGTCTGCGCTGTGTTACATTAATGAGCTGGTTTAGCCGGTCCGTGAACGCCGTTGCGACTGAAAAAATGACGCAAAGTGATGGCTACAAGTAGATTTGCTAATCTTGAATGTATACCCTGGGCCTGAAAGTCGCCACTCTTGGATATTCAGTTGTAGTGACACTCGATTAACTTTGTGTCAAATCCCGAACGTTTTTTCGCAGTGCTGGGGTGTGGAAGGCTACAGCTTGTGGCTCGCCCAGACCGACGAAACCGAGGCGACTTCTGCTACCGCATCGTCGTCGTCGTCGCGCGAAGCCGACTCCCGTTTGCCGACCTCAAGTGGCGAGGCGCCAGCCGACGATCCGCCTCCGAAGCAGAAAGGCCACCGGAAAAGCGCACGGCGGAAGTTGGTTCCGGAGAACGGGCCGGTGCCCGATAGCCCCTCGCGTCGCAGCGCCAGAACGGACCAGCTGCTCCAAATCCAGTTTGCTAAAAGTGCATTGGCCATAAATCCGTGCATGGTTAGTGTCGGTTACACGTAGTGTTGATTGCAAACGAGTTTGATCTTCCCCTCCACTGATTTTGTGGTGGCTGGGTTGTATGTTGAAAGTGTTATTTTTATACGTTGGCGATCATTACCAACAAAAACATATCATCATGAGATCTGCGACGAAAATGCCTTAAACTTCGCGACATGTTGCTGGTTTGTGGTCACACATCCCTCGCGTTTGGCGCCATTTACAAAACTTCCATTCATTTTCATGCCCGATTTTTCACTGGGGAGGGTCGGGAAGGCAGCGACCCCGGGAGTACTCGAAATAGTTCACGGTTTTCAGCAATTTCAGATACCGTATTTACTCAATTGTAAGCCGCACGAAATGGTGTTAAAAAATTAATGTGAGCCACCCTTGATTGTTAGTCGCATTTGAACATAGGTTACCTAAGCCTCTGAGATACTTTCGTGTACCAGCAGGTTTCGCGTTTATTCGTCACCCTGGTAGTGATGTTTCATCGCTGCAGCTGCCTCCTGTTCATCATAATACCTTCTGTGGCGGAGTGTGCATTTGATTCTGAAGAGAATAGAATGCGTAAAGACGTAAAGAGAGGTCGATAAAATGTAGCCAAGGAAGGACTGAGCGTCATCTACACCTTTCGATAACGTAAAGAAACAAAAAATGTAAGCCGCCCTTAAGTATATGCCGCATGAAATGCTGAAAAAATAACTTTGAAAGCCGCGGCTTACAATCGAATAAATACGGTACCTCTGCTGGCTCCACATCAAGACGAGACCAAGCAAAGTCGTAGATGCAATCACGTTACCTGGTCCAAAACTTATTCAGCTGTTTTCGCTCTCTTCATTCCCAAATATCGGACATTACTATCCATTTGTATGTTGCAGTAAATGACCCTGCAACAGGCGAGCATTGTCGTCGAAAGACCGCGCCTTGTTCTAGCAGCACAGTTGTCTACTTGCAAGAATCGATTACCTCCCTTAATCGATTAGCTCACACTTAATGTTCTTGGCTTGTCGTGCGCGACGTTCGCCTCACCAATCCTGACAGCGACTTTCTGACAACTCAGAGCAACCACTGCCACGTCCTGATGCACACTGAGGACCGGATCTACCTGAGCATCGGCGAAAGGCCCCAGCTCTACTCGGTCGCCAGCTCTTCCGGCGAGCGGGCTCATCTTTCCCGAAAAGATCCAGATCCGTCGGCTCCTCCTCCTCCCGCAGGAGGAGCGATTTCGCCTCCGCGGCCACAATACAATCTCCAGTCTTCGCCGCAACGGAGGTAAATATGCGATGCGGAGAAATTTGATTGAAATTTGCAATTTCTCTTCTTCGTTGTACGCCTGTTGTTGTAAGCAACGTTTGAAGTTCTTCTCTCTTCTTCGCTGCTTTATAACTTCACGTTTTCTACGGGTCAGCGTACACAGCAGTAATGGGAAGTTAAAGGGCGCAGTTAAGGTCAAAATTGCTCACTTTCTCTTTGAAAATCATTTTGCAAACAAAAAGTTGTAAACCGTTTAGTGATGTTTGGACTTTCGTGGAAATGACAAAACCTTTTTCATCGGTGTTCAGCTGTATGTCTATGATGCCAAGAAAAGTTTTGTTACTTTTGAAAATGACTGTCACAAAAAATTTAGCAATTAGTATTCTTGATCGAACAACGAATGTGTGAGCCCATGTTAAAGTATAAGCGGTATTTTTGTTTAAATCCTAAAGACACTTTTGAATAGTACAAACAAATCGGTTTAAATTGTTTGTACTCTTGAACAGCGTCTTAGGATAAAAAAAATACGTTTGCTTCCAGTATTTCAACAATTTTTTGTTTAGAACGATATTGCTTTCTGCGTCTGATAACTTTTGGCACGTGTATAGTGTTTATAGCGTTTTTTGGCTTAACTGTTGTACAGTATTTTGATTTGATCTGTTTGTGGCTGGAGAAAGGAGCGTGACGCTGTGACAGAGTGTGTTACAGATTGATTCTTTTTCTACCGGCCAATCATTTTTATGGCAACATCGGTAAAAAAAACATTTATGCAGAATATTCCATGCAATAACGTTTATGTTGTTGGCTAAAAATACCATTTAATTCTCTTTTTTTTTTGTCATAAAAACTCCGCTGCGTGCGTTTCGGTAAATCACTGTCGTCGTTTAAAATGTAAAACTGCTGCCGTCGTTTGCCGGCCAGGTCAGCATCCGTCCACCTCGAGCCGATCGCCCTGCCCCAGCCGGACCTCAGCAACGGCGGCCCTTCCGTCGAAGCTGTCGACAAGACGACCACGACGGAAGATGGCGACGCAGCAGAAGATGTTGGTCTTCTCGGCTCGGCCGTCGCCAACAAGCAGTGGACCGTGATTCAGTTTCCACTCAACTACCTCCCCAGCAATCGGCCGATCCGAGTAAGCGCGGACGCCTCCGTGGTTTGCTGCGAGTTATAAGCGTGTTTGATGGTGGCGGGTAAGGTGGGGGGTGGCGGCGGGTAATTTCGGTCGTAGACCGAATTTTTTTGAAACGACCAAAAAAAATTTAAAAAAATTTGAAACGACCGAAAAAAATTAAAATAAAATTTGAAACGACCGAAAAAAATTAAACCAGTTCGGTCATAATGTTTGAAAATACAGGCTAGTGGATACTGTTAGGGAGAGTTTTAGCGCTATTATGCGACAAAACGACCGAAAGGTCTCAGCGAAAACACATCCAAAACTCTTGTCGTGAGCGAGTTAGCCGCCCGTGCGCCACAGTACGAGTTCGGCAAGGACTGGTGCCAAGTGAAATGCTCGCTCTTGCAGCGTCGGTGGACAGTGGCTGTCGCTGCTTCGACGTACTGCTGCAATAAAAGCACACGAGGAAGTTGTGCGTTGGCTTTGTCGACATAAAGTATGAATTTTTTATGATCCCTAGAATTTCGATTTTCACTCAAAATATTACGATGGTGTTTCCATACTTAAAAAAAACAGCGCCCGCTGCTTTTTGCACCGAATTTTGGCCTGGTGTCGGTTTCTAAGCACTTTGATGCGTCTGGAAGAAATAAGTTGATTTGTAACCAGTGAAGACGAAAGAACCGGCATCATTTCTGCTGCCGTTTTATTCGAGACCTTTTTTGCTGAAAAGATTTATGGACAATTCGCGACTACAGCCAATTCAAGGCCGTGACCCCTCTCCCTCTCGCATCGTCACCGAGCATACTGAAANGATCTCTGAATGCTTTCTGAGTTCTGAAGAAGACGTTCCGTATTGCAGCACTACAAACAATCTCACATCCTGTTAGGGACGGTCNTAAATCACAGTAGAGTTTCCTGCAGCTCCGAATGCGCATGCGCGTGCAACCCTGGATCAGTGCAAAGTTGGAGTATTTGAATGGCAGCTTCTTACCGGGACTGCAGCGATTTTTTTGTTCGCTGTTTTTCGACTACGATTGATCGCTCAATTCAATCCACGCTTCGCGTAATGGTCAAGGATTGAAACTAACGCGTACATCAGTTTTTTGTGCATTGTGGTTTAACCGCACAAAGCAAAACGCCATGACTTGACTGTAAACGCTTCGATATTGATAAGCTGTGTTTGCTACAGTGCGTTTAACACGCCAGATGATGCAGCTGCAGTTGTTNAATAATTGCAGTTTCTGGCTGTGGACGAAACGGGTTGTTTTCTGGCCGTCGCGGGCAACTTCGGCCTCGCGCACTACACGCTGACCTCGCGAAAGTGGAAAGTGTTTGGCAACGTGATGCAAGAGAAAGACATGGTTGTCACGGGTGAGTGCTGCGGCGGTCACGTGACTGCGGCGCGATTGTGAACTCACGCGGGTCAAAACGGTCGCTTGATCGACTTCTCAGAAGCAGACCGCAGAAAATTGCTGAAGGCTCGCGCCTTGCTTCCAAGCCAGAAACGAGCGCGCTTTTACTGCGATGACGCTTTCGTTTCAACCTTAAAACAGTGTGTTCGTTTGAATTGTTTGGTCAGATTGCTTTGACCGCACAACGGTAACTTTCACGCTTTGAGTGGAGAAATGTGGCCTTTTGTTTTCCCTTATTTTGCTGTAAAGCGAGACCTTTTGCGCCTGCTCTCAAGCTGACGTTAATCGCAAGCTTTACTTTGTCTGTGCAAGCGATCAATGCATTGTTACTGCGTTGTTGCCAGGAGGTCTGACTTGGTGGAAAGACCACATTGTGGTCGCTTGCTACAGCCTGTCGGAAAATCAGGACGAGATCCGTCTCTATCCGCGTCATACCAACCTCGACAACGCGTTCGCTCGCATCAAGAAGATGAAATCACAGGTATCCGTGTTTGGAGTGCTTTAGGTTAGACAGGGCGTCGAGCTAACCAATCGCTTGTTTCAACCTCCCTCCGTCGAAATTGCACTCGCTTTCTACCAGCCACTGAGTGTTGTGTTTCAAATGTCCGCTTAAGACAACTTCTAAAGCCATCTATCGCTCTGCGACGTGAGGGCAGAAATTGCACTCGCATTTTTGTGTGTGTGTGATGTGATGTCAACATCTTGTCTACGCCTTTGCTGCAACTACGCTGCGAACAAATTCTTGTGGTATCGTGATAGTGCGGGAAAGGTTTCCTTTAAAGAAGTGGCCATTTTTGTAGCAAATGAAAACACTCATTGCTGCACTGCACCCAACCAGCCGTAGTAACAGATGCAGCGCCGATCTGTTGAGTAGCTCAAGGCACCACAACCAGTCAAGCGAGACCACCACACTACGTCAGAACGGGATAATGCTTTCCGTTAAATTGCTTGAGGAATGGTAGAAACTAGTTCCAGGGGTTGACCTGGGTACGTTCTTGAGTCTCGAGTCGAAACCGAAAATGTTTTTCGCTGATGAAATTTTCCAGAAACACCGTTTGGAATTGGCAATTGATTTTGAAATCAAAGTAAGCGACCCAGAGAATTCTCAAGAAATCGACATGTGTGTAGCCTCTGCTTGAACTTGCGCTACGTGTCAATGTTCCGGGGAGCTGAGTGCACGGCCGTCTTCCAATTTGTAATTTTCTGACCATCTTGTTTCTTTCTTTTTCAGATTTTATTGGTAAACGTTTTTCAAAACCAACTCGTTCTTTTCACCTACGATTGCCGCATCAGCATATTCGTCCTTTCGCACGACACAAAGCAGTGAGTATATTTGTGATCGGTGCAATCTCAAGTACTCGTTACGTTTAGCGTTCTCTCTCAGCCCTGTGGTTGATCAGTTTCTCCATCCCCAATTAACGCGCGCAAGTCCCGTAAGATTTTCAGACGTGTGCAAAGTGACAATTCCTTGCCATGCCGGGGAAGGCAGCCGCAGCGGCGTCGAGCAATGCTTCGGGTGACAACAGCTTATAGGTCCTGTAGATCAGGGATCGGCAAACGCCGGACCGTGCGGAACCAAGGCCAATTTGGTCCAAAAGTGACTGGAACGACTGACATGAGGAACACACTGGGAGTACCATTGACAACCACAAGTCCCACAGGGAGAAGCATCTTATTGCTGCGGAGCAAGCCCAGATCTCTCACTGAATCAGTACCATGATTGCCATGATGACTTAATTGTAATAAATTTGCATGTGCCAAACATCGGTATTTTATTGAGGGCCGGTCCGCAAAATACAGTGCCAGGCTGGAACCGGCCCGCAATGCGAAAAAGGTTGCCGACCCCTTCTGTAGATCGTGGTTTGTCTTCTGTTCATGTCTGACAAAGTTACTGAAGAACTTCTAAACCAGGGTTTCTCAACCGGAGCGCTGTGGCGCCCCCAACAGGGGCCATGGGGCGTTATCGTGGAGCTACGAGCAGGCCTCCGCTCATGACCTTGTTTATTTCAGACGTTTACTTTAAGGCAAATGCAGGCTTATTATTAATGAAGCATGGGGCCATGGGTGTTGAGTGTCCTTGGAAGGGGGCACGAACGATGAAAGGTTGAGAAACGCTGTTCTAGATCGTACAGAAATGCAGTCGAAAAACAGTTGAACAGCAACCAATTCTCTTAAGATTTCTTGTCTTGTGGTGACGCCGTAAAAACTTCCCAACCCGCAACACTTGCCACCTGTCATGCTGCAACCTTGTTCGCGCAGGCACCGTTCAACCGTGACAATGCGGTTCCTGCAAGAGGTCCCGCTGGCGCGTTACGTGCCGTACCCGACCCTGGTCGCGTCGGTCACATTCGCCGCCCTGCACATGGAAAGTGCGATCAGGCGCTCGTCTTCGTCGACCTCGTTTACTTCGCGTCCTCAGAAGGAAACCGAAGTGCTGATCGTGAACGTCGCGGGTGCGTTTTTTCTACTTGTTTCCACAGCGACAAACGTCTTTCTGTGGCACTGCTGGGTTCGAACGTGAAGAGCTCGACGCCTTAATGCAGTGGTCTCAAACTTGTTCGAGCCGTTACCCAAATCAAGGTAGCGATAATGTCTTATTACGCTCAATATTTTACGTCGCAAAAACAACGCAACCAAAACAACGTTGTGGTTTGGGTTCCACGTTACCCCCCGAAGAATCACACATTACCCCCGGGGGGGTAATTTACCTCCACTTTGGGAACTGGGAACCACTGCCGTAATAAAACGTTTATCGTTGTGGTTTCCAACCACACTGGCCGCCAGGTTACTACGGCGAACGGCACTTTTTGCTTGACGTTGCAGTTTCTCGAGGTTGTTCAGTTTTCGATCAACCGGTGCAGTTTTTTTTCTTCGTCTTGAAACGCAGGGCGCCTGCTTCTGCTCCAAGGAACGGCGGAAGACGAAGAAGCGGCGAGCGGTGGTGTGAACGCCGACCACGAATCGCTGCCCGCAGCGCTGTCCGGCCGACGCCGCACTGTCTTCAGTCCTCCGGTGGTGCTCGCGTCTTGCGTGGAGAACGTCTGGACGACGCAGCACAAGAACAGGTACAGCTGCTGCTCGTAACGATTCACAAACTAAGCATCACGCCCTGGTTCAGGACCCCGGTTTGGACCTTCGGCCATTTCTGCCTGACAAGAACAAGCGCTTTGGTAGTGACGTCGACACAGCACTTGCGTTTTTGCGGCGCCCTCCTAAAAACTCGACGTCCATCCTTGATGTACTTAGTTGCGGGGTAACATAAAATTAGAGTTTCTGCAAACCAGGTCCGAAATATCTCACAATACCATATCTTTGTTTACGTTTTCGTGTAAAATTATCGAACGCATTGCCGGACGTCGAGCATTGCTGCGCTTACATCGTCAGTCGTTTTTCGCGGTCAAAGTCCACCTTGTTACGCTCATTATCACTCTTCTCTCTCTTTTCAGGGCCAAAGTCCACCTGACCGACGCTTTGTGGCTGGGCTGCGGCGCCGCCGGCGTGCGCGTTTGGCTCCCGCTTTTCCC
>JGI24159J19872_10003303_pt1 | contig 19986 bp, 10 predicted proteins | sample Ectturendosymbi4_FD_19872 | JGI IMG/M metagenome (IMG submission 19872) | reverse complement strand
ACTTTGCTCCAGGAAAACTCATTCTACCCAATATCATTCGATCAAAAGTTTGGCAAACCAGACTTGACACAAATGCGGCATGAACAAAATGGCTGTGAGAAACTGTAACGGCCATTTTTTGAAACTAATAAGGGAAGTACACAAAATTGCAGGAATTTATTAACAAAACGCGATAAGGAAAGACAAAATGTCTTCTTTTTGTGTAGAAGAACAGAAGGGTCTCGGGTACCACGTTGAAGGCCTTCGCGTACCACTGATATAGCTGGGCGATGTTGACATCAGGTGCTCTACTTCATAACAGTCACCACAGCCCAGGCTGGAAACTATGTACTCAATTGATGGGGCCACTAAAGTCTAAAAAGTGTCTCTCGGGATTGAACGCCTGCGTTACGTGGTCACTGAAAATCACAGAACGACATGTGCGGAGAAACAAAAGCATCTCAAAATCAAACGTGGACCGAGCTTTGATTACAACCGGGTGCAACTTGCCCCGAACTTACACCCACCGCTCAAACATGCGCCCTTTTTGAGGCTGACCACGGTGGCTATATTCGATTTGATGACAGCAGCCTTGGTGGCAACTTTTGAAATCAGACGTGTGGCCAATTCGTTGTGACATTTTCTCCGCGCATGTCGTTCTGGAAGACTCTTTCGTCAGAAAAAAGTCTCGATCGAAGATAATAATTTTGCCAACTTCAGCGATAGCATTCAATTGCAGTCGGCAGCGCGTGTCCAAAAGCGTTTTCTAAAATCAAAGAAATGTGATGAAAATATTTGCCACTGCGTAAGCACGTTGAGGTTGCTTCCAGCCAACGACGTTCTACAAGCAAGTGCTAGACCGCTGAAACAAACACGCGGACAAACCGGGTGTCAAGCACAGCAGCAAATACTTTGAAATATGCCACGCATCGCTCAGCTGGCCCAGCGCGATCGTTCCGCTTGGCAGTTTTAACTCTGTTTACGGTCAAGGAGCTTCATTCAGCTCACAAAGCTGCTGCCTTACCTCCGCATTTCTGAACACGCGTCGAATATCTGAGCAGAAGGATTCGAACTTATCGTATTGATCCGTCATAATTTTCTGTTCCACGTAGTTTAAGTCGACGAGATCGGTCACGTGCTGCTGGTTGTGCTCGTGATTTCTGTGAAAGCATTTGGCCGCTGAGGGAAGACAGTGCTGAGTCACGAAGACGCAGTTTCCGCTTGACAGTAAGCAGTTTAACATAGACAATGCTTCACAAACTTTTCTCTGCGAGGACCATATGGCTTATGGATAAAGCTGGCGCAGAGCTACACTACCAGTTTGACGATAGTTTTTTGGCTGGCTTTAATTTGGGTGCAAACACTGGTAGCAACATTTTGTCATTGCTAAAACGCGATTCGTGTTGCAAAGCCTTTTTCAACAAGCTCCGTGACCAAATTGGAAACGAAAAGTTGGCTGTGGCCCACTAATCGGGAAAAACTGGACAAAGGCTTGTAACGAGACGCAAGTGATTATAACCCGATGGTCACTGCCTTTGGACAGCAAAGCATGAAGCGTTGAACATCTGCGACGCAGACGAAAGTCGATCAACATGCAAAGCAGTCGTTGCTGAAGATAAAAACTCTTCTGTAGCTCTAACGTTCACACTCGTGATCAACCGGGAATGCTGAATAATTCATTACATCTACGGTACAGATACGCCGATCAACTTACTGCAATTTCGAGGGCAGGTTGATGAAAGGTATGGCGACCGAGACGCCATTCTCGTCTTTGCAGGTCATTACCGCCGTGAAAACGTCTTTGATCGCTTCCTCGACCGAAGATACATTGCGCTTTGTCACCTGATTTGCCACGAAATCCATTAGCAAGGCAAATCGGGGATTTAACACAATCGGTTTGGTATTGCTGCGTGATCTGCGGCTTAAGACCGACCTTGCTTTTGTTGACACCGCTCGTAAATAGCATGCTGTTGGTCAACGACCGCCGATGCCGGACGCCGCTCGATATACAGTATCTATTATTTTGCTAATGCAAGCAAACAGCCAAACAACAAATAAATAACAGCCAAACAACAAATAAATAACAAAGCAGCCGACCGAAAAGTTGAAAACAGATACCAGGCAGAAATTCGCGCAAGGCTCTATTGCACACAGCCTACCTTGTCGTCGGGTTCCGGACGGCGCGTACCTGAAACGAATGTCGGTTTGTAACCGCGACTGATGCCAAAAGCGCATACTCATCAACGATTTATATATATTACGTGACGTTTGTAAATTCGCCAACGGCAACAACTAATACATGAAAATCGCTGCGAAAAAACATGCTGTAATTACGAAGCCAAGCGCCGACGGCAACTTACAAGCCAGGGCCGCGCAGCGTTGTGTTCACCACTGTCAACACGGCTCATTTCCAGCACTGCCAATTACTCGGGGGTCAAAACTCTACCTACGCTCCAACAAACGAAATATTTTACAGCAGCGAACAATGATCTCTGCTTCAAAACCACGAACCTAAACCGCCTTTACGCGAGCCTTGACTCTGAACGGGGCGTTGTTTCCTTTCTTTCGCCCTCTTCACCTGCAAGAAAACAACTTGGTGTGAATACGTGGCGATCCATAAACTTTTAACAAATTCCAAGATTTCATCTGGTACTGCGATCAGACTTTTGTCCAGGCAAGAAGTGCCAGTAAATCGTCACCGCATGCTTCAAGAATGCTTACGTCTTAACCATAAATTGCAAGTTTCGGTTGTATGCTATCGTTTCCTGGAAGNTGCTGAAAACATCGACGACACTTATGAGGTTTTGCTCGACATTCGAATTAAAAGCAATAAGAACATGCCAGTGGCGTAACAACGCCAATTATCCCACGCACGCGACAAGTTACCTGTTCGATGTTTCGCAGCAAAATGAATTTATGACGCTTGATAAAATTGCGCTCCTTGGCGGTGATGAGCGGCGTCTGCTCCGAGTCTATCTCCCGTACGCCAACCTTCTCACCGCTCTCCTGCAAGACAAGTCGCTACGTAAATAACAACGCTTCTGACGCACAAGATCTGCAAATGGATGAGCACTCTTTCACCCCATCTCCAATGGATTGAAATGGAGTTGGTCGAGTTACGAATTCAGCACAAAGGGTAAAGAGAGCGCTTCAGACTGATTGAGCAACAGCAGCAGCAGGACGATGAGGAGCAATGTTTGCCAGGCGAGCACTTTTGCCGCGAGGCAGCCAGTTATTTATTTGCTGTCGCATCGACCAGACAAAATCAAACTTGTGTTCACACAGTGCATCTATTCTACACGTCAGAAAAAAGACATCAGAAAAGAGCGACAAACAGACGAAAGAAATTCTACAGGGCTCCGCAACCGACCAATCACAACCTTGGATGAGAAAAACGCTATGAACAGCAGAAAACGTGCTTGCGATGAGCTAATCGTTTTGATTTAAAAAAAAACGATAACCAAGAAGTAAGCCATCAAAAAAACGAACCGCTCATCAACGTTAAACAAATAAATGTTCAGATATTACAACACTCCCAGCAGAAGTGATAACTGGAGGCCTGATTCAACGTCGGGTTCTGCCGCTTCCGTATCCACACCATGAACGACATTATCGCCACTCAAGCAGTTCTTTTAAGAATTCCTTTCATTTTCACCCCGGGTTTCACGAAAACTGAAGGCAGGAAAATGAAAGGTAGCATTGGAGTTTGGAGTAGAGTACTTTTGTGTAGCCGACATTAATCGGCCTCAGGGACCTCGTATAACAGAAGAACTCATCTTCGACAACGCAACACAGCAGAATAGTTTTTGATTCGTCTGGTTGGTGCGGCTGTGAATTAACGACTTCTTTCATTGAGCAGATCATCGTTGTGAAAAACCACAATTGATCGCGAAAGCACTACGGTTTATTCGCATGCACAGCACAACGCACAGATTTTTTAAACGCAAGAGCGCGGTGGACTTCTTACGCAGAAAGTGGTGAAGATGCGTACTCCGTGATCGACTGATGGAGATTTCTTCGACTTCGCCGGGCCCGTTAAAGTGGATCGCGAAGTTTTGCTGACGCGATTCAGGATGCTTTCCGCGTAAAGGCGCTGCGTTTTACCACCTATCACGCCCCGACACTCGCTGGTTCCGCATCTAGAAGAGAACATACGAAAAACAAACATTGTTTTTCTGATTTTAAAACGAAGCTTACATATGTGGGCATGAACATGCGAAATCGACGACACATTAAGTGAGCAAGAGTAATCGCAACGCGACTACTGACGTCTTTGTGCTTGAGATCAGCAGAAACTGAATTAACCGCTACGCCAGGACCGGCATCTGACTTCAATCAGAGTCAGCGCAGAAACCATCGAACAAGTCGCTGATGCAACTGAACTACGTCGAATTGCGGTTGGATCAGACATGCCAGGCTGCTTAACACTTACGCAGAAGCTCACACAAAAAATTTTTGTGGCTTCGCAGTCGCGATCTACTCTTCAAGAAAAATGGCACTTCAACAACAAAATTCGCGATTACTACAAGCCCTAAGGGCTCACACACTCGGTTTACGATGAGACTTCTTAATGAAACCAACGGCAAAGTAGGTAGGCCGTGCTCAATCATTCCCTCTCATTAAAAACAATGTCTAGAGTCGATATGATTTCGACACTTCGATGAATCGGTCACTGTCGTTATCAAAAGGCAATTCTGCTGACGAATGTCTCATTCTCTGTCAATGACGGAACACACTTTGCAAACAACGTTATGTCCACCATGACGACAATGTGCTGTACAACTCCCTTGAAAGATTTTAGCAAAGTAGACCTAGCAGGGAATAAAACAAGATACAAAGCACAGCTCAATCATTAGAGTGCAGCGATGTAACTACAACCGAACATGCACTCACAAACCGAAAGCAAAAAATCAGACTCAGACCAGCAGACATGAAAGGTTTGCAAATGCGTCTTCACACGACACTTAGCTATGCAAGGTGCGGTGCTCATGACCTACGCATGGCACTTCACGATTCAGCGCCTCTATCTTCACACGAACTGCAATTAGTGTAAACGCAATTACGACAATGCAGTAACGGGAATTTCTCCGGTGTTAGACTTTCTTCCTGCGAGGTCGCATTTTATCGCTCTTCTATCGCCAAAATTATTACGTAGGACCTCCACAAAACACAAATTTGTTCGATTGCAGACTATCTGCTACAAAAAATATTTATTGGGTCATAAAAAACTTTGTGATTAACACAAACTGAATACTGTGAACAACAAAATTCTCGTTTCAAACCTCGGGGAGAACGTGAAATGGGAAATTTACAATGTCACTGTATCAAGAATCAACAGTAGCAGCACAGATCAACTCAATTTACATAAAACATGGTGGACACCAAGGTAAAGAGAATGAGTGTAGCGGATTAACAAAACGTGAATCAGCAGCATGAAAACATTTTACAGCACATTTTTTCTTCTACAACACAAGCAATTTCCTACCGTATTAACTTACAAAACGATTTATTGATGAAAGCGTAAGCTTTCTTAAGTGCTTGCTGATGAAATGCGACTAACCGGCAATTGCTTCAAAATCACACAGTGCCACTACGCAATTAACGATAAAAGCCGTGATTCAAAGGTTGACTTTGCATATGATTCGAAGTGTCATGTCAAAACGTACAACGACACCACAACTTGATGGCAACCACTGCATTCTTGACAACTCAGCTCTGTCACCAACTGTTGACCTCGCTTCACCTGCACGGTTGTTGACGGTCCAGGTTGTACGCGTGAAAGTTGTAATCGTAGGTGAGCTCCTCTCCGGCGGGAATGTTGCGCTTGGCGAACAAGCCCAGCCTGTACTCGCCGTTCACGACCCACCTCTGCATCTCGCAGTTCGGCATGCAGCTGAAAAAGGAAAAAAAAGTTTTTCCGGGGTGACTTGGACAAGCGATCGCGGATGCTCGCGACGCGCAATGCCGCTGGAGAGCAGCGAGCGCGCCGCTGAAAGCATTCCGCTCGCGCGAAATGTTTGCACTCGGCATCGAACTGTTACCTGTGATTGACGAAGCGTCCCTCGTTCGCCATCCTGTAGCCATCGATCACCTTGCCCGCTTCCAGCTGGATGCAGTAGTGGTCGCTGTGCGCGTTGTAGTTTTCAATCGTGCGACGCCGAAACTCGCGATCGCTCACGACTTCGCCGACGTACTCGAGAATGAACTGGCCTGCGAACGCGACGCGACTCGTTCATATACACGAAGCGGGAATCAGATTGGGCAAATTGTTTTATTGAGGACCCTGATGAGATTAACGAACTGGTTTCATTGCAAGAGAGGTCGAGATACTCCGCCACAGGCTGCAGGTACCCACCTCTTCGACCAGAAGAGAGATACGGATGAGTTAACCCGGCACCTACAGTTCGAGCCGCCATAAAAAGGCCGGATTAGATCAAAACCCAATATTGAAGAAATACGTACGACGAAGTCATCATGAAGCCGAAAATGGTTCAACGCTATTGCCGAAATGCTCAAGCTTGTTTTCTTGTATACACGCACGTGAATGCTATTTTGTTAACAAAAGACTAGAGATCGTCCACTGACAACTGTTTCGAAAATCTTGATTTTGGAAGACCTCCAAGTTATCCTGCATTTTACTTTAAAGCATCTACCCGGACTGAAATGAACGTTCACGTTTAACAGTGACCACGCAGTCGTCGCTCGTGATCATGAACCTAGGTGCAAGAAAAACAAAAAAGGTCGACAACTCGACAGGCCACCATCTTCACACTGCGTAAAAAGAGCAGAAGATGGCTTTGCCATGGGAAGCAAGCCTGCTTGCTCAGTATCAGCACTGTTAGCACTACCACAGTACGGAAGCAGCTGAGGGCACACAGCATTATCAACGGCAACATACCTTCAGAAACTGGACTGTTCGTTTTCACACCCCAGCCACGGTCGAAGGTGCGAAATCGCTCCAGGCCTGGACACCACTGATTGCTCTGAATCGCACGGTTCCCACACCTGAGTCGAATAAACTCAAAGGTAACTCTATGGGAGTCGGGCTTAGTCTCGTGCAAGCGCGAAACAAAACAGGACAACGCTGGTCAGGCACGAGCATTAGACCAACGCAAATAATAAATTAGGGCGAAACTGGGTCTTTTTTCCAGGGTAACCGACAAACGTTGACAAATTCTTTGGACAGATACTTCACGACACACCAATGACAATTTATTTGACTGATTACACATGCCCAGGGGCTAAGCCCGCCATAGTGACCCATACCCACAGAGTGATTCCCAGAGCGCTCGAGAAAAAAGCACAGTTCAGGCCCAAAAAGCCAGCCGCGTATTATTAACAAACAATAAGTCACAGCCATCTGAGGAGGCATCACGTTCCCATTTTATCTTAAAGATGTAAAGGAATGAGTGAACTTACTAAGTTGCAACTTCATAATAACGAGGTCTCGGGGCGAGCAAAAATAACGTACGCTAGCAGCAAAAACACCGGTTGCTTTTAAGCAACCAATTAGTTTGCTTACACAAGGCAAAGCTAACTGTCCCGCAAACAAAGGTGATGTGCTATGACGCTTACTGGTCGCCGCAGGGGCAAGTGTCAGGCGAGCACTCTATGTACATGAGCCTGTTCAAGCATTGCTTCCCGCATCCTTCAGTGTCGGCCGAGGTGCCGGACGCGCGAATGTCCGATAAGGTCTTGCAAACGCAGATGTGCTCCTCCTGCTCGGCTGAGGGTTGAGTGTCGACGTAGATGTCTGCAACAATGCGCGACGCTGCGTCACCACGCTCTCCAAACCGCGAGATCAGTTCAGTTTGAGCAGGAGCGACAATTGTGAAACAGCAAAAGGTTACAATCGCTTGACCTTACATGCGCTGTAGCAGCGCAATGGCATTTTGCATCGAAGCCACAACGCATCGAATAAACAGAGGCGGAAACGCTCGCGCATTTTCGAATCAAATGCTTACTCGCCAAGCCAATAAACGCCAATGAAGTGAAGCGTGCGCCGCGATACGTGGGTCTATAAAGCAGCCAGCAGTAGACAATGTTGCCCGGTGTTGTGCGATGCATCGAATGCTTGAGGCACCTGGCGGCCTATTTTTCACGCAAACAAGGAGCTTTTCATGGTAGCACAAACACCATCAAAGCAGTCGTGCAAACCGCGGCGATCTACAGCGTAAAAATTAGGATATTCTCAAACCATTTGCCATTCGCTTGTCAGGCTTCAAAATAAAGCATGAAGTCTGGACTTGCGCAACTACTGTACGCTATTTTGGCCAAAACAATCCCATTAAACAGCCGTTTCGAATGTAAGCGCCTCTGGCATCAATGGGTGTGCTTCGCGACAACGCACCAATTATTGCTGTGTTTCAAAACTGTTGACGATGCAAAGTAGCCCAAACCACGGGCTGTACCGTGTTGGTTTCATTCAAGCGCGCCCACAGCACTGGAATCAAGCGTTTTAAAGAGCGCGTTGCTTCGGAGCCGAATCACTTGAGAACAGCACTGATCAGTAGAATGCAACATGCGAACATTGCTCTTTTGACGGATTTAAGCCACTTGAATAACATGAAGAAAGTGTCGAAATGCAGACTTGAAGCATTATTATCCACCGCTGAGCAGTTTCAAACACTTCTACTTCCGCACGGTGTTACAATCGCGACTAATCAGAGCTCAAACTAAACACGGTCAACCATCCTTGCCACATTGACAACCGGGTATTTTGAATTATAACTACATCATAGTTTTGTCACAGGCACCCTGGATACGCGTGTTACCTAAAAGCGAAAAACACGGCACTTTTTTCCCGCAGAACGCATTAAACTGCAACGAAAGTGAGCTGCCAGCGAACATGGCGCAAGTAACATCATAGACAGACAGACACGGTCTGTCCACAAGTGACAACGACTGCGCAACGTCGCTAAAAATCGCCGCTGCAATTGAAAATGACGGGTAAGTGCGTCCGGCGTGCGGACGTCCTTACACCGGGATTTGGCAGTGACCCGATTTCAACTTCTGCTGAACCGCGCGACAAACGAAAACAACGATGCGGGCGAACGACGCGAGGCACGCATTTGCATTAAGCGCAAACGCAGTCCAGTGATTGTCGACGCTTCAGGGCACAGAAAAATAATTATCATCAGCTGGGCTGCAGCGAGTGATGTCGTGCTGTGAGCAAGACCGTCACCAGGAAGGCACTGATCCGCCAACTTAACTTCGCATGAACAATATTAATGCACTTCTGCGGTTTGGACAGGCGCAGAGGCAAACAAGACGGCAAAGCAGGTTTGTATCAAACAGCTGTGCGATTGTAACGCAGAAGTTTTACGATACTGTTAGATCGATTCAGCGCTGCTGTGTGCGTCGGTCACTTACAACTGCGCTACGTTCGCACACAGCTGCAAATATTCAGTCACTCTCTGATTAAACTTACTTTTTTGTATCTTGATGAACTGCGTGGCTGGGTCTTGCCTGGGATGGATTAATTTTTTATTGTACAACCACCAAATGTTGTACGGAAGCTGGAAATCCTTGCGGGTTTTGCGCAGAAATCGACCAGCGTGAAGAGGAGGAGGAAACAAGGGACACTGGTCGTGACCGTCAAAGGAAAAGTCATCCAAGCTGCAATTAAAACGTATTAATTTACTGAAGCGATAGAAAACAAATGAAAACAACAAGATTTTTCAGGTAACTTCTTAAGGAATTTTGCCCAACTGACATGACATAAGAACTGGGGGAAAAAACTGGTATCAACCGGGTCCACAGCGGCAGTGCATGGTAGCAGGCAACGCGTTTGGTGAGTCTCTTTTCTTTCCAAAGCTCTGTTAGCCACGGAAATGGAAAATGTCATGGTAGTAATTCATGCTCAAACTCAAATAGCGTATGTTATTTGTGGCTATAATTACGAAAACGCAGCTTCAACGTAAGGCTACCGCAACAGCGGATTAAACCAGCAACGTGGCGCGACATACAAATTAAATGTTGCACTGTAGCGAGCTCTCAGCCAACTTTGAAGAATCGCGTTGAAAACACTCGAGACAAAGGTTTCACCTTCCCGCTTTGAATGCGGTTGAAAAGAGGCCGGCAGTCTGAAAAACTTTCTGTTCCTCGGGCGAGATGTCAACTGGGCAGAGTGATTGTCTGAAGTGCAAAAACCGACATTGGGAAAGCTGTTTCACATATCACGTTTTTTCATCAATTACCTGCCCTTCTCCCGTGAGTGCCACGCAAGGCCGGGACAACATGTATTCCAACAAGAAACTAAATGCACTGTGCATTTAGTCAAGCACTGACCTTGCAGAAGGTTCAGGTTCCCGCACGTTACAACTGTTTGAGAGCTTGCTACGTTTGGCCGGAACGACATCATCCACCGCATCTTCCTTGCGAGGTCTTCCTCTTGGTCTCTTCTCAGTAGTCAACTGAGCAGTCTTCCGCACAGGATCAACAGACTTTAAACAAACATAGGTAGTGAGTTGTAAGTTTGTGCTGCTGCAGTGCACAAGACACATTGATCTGGACACCAATAACTAAAACGGTCAGTCCGAGTACTGTGAGGCAGCAATCGCAACACTGAAATGTACGGTAGCCCTGTTTTAACAAGCCCAACAGTTTTAAACATAAGACATTGCAACTGTTGTAGCCTGAATCCACCGCATTATTTCATTATGAGCTAGTTTCCTCAGTTCGGTACAGGTTCTGAATTTGACAAGGTTCTGAATTTCACAAATTTACTTCCAGGCAGACATTACAATCTCACGATGCTACATACAAAGTTCATAAAAGCGGTAATTGTGCATCCGACTCTTCAGCAAGACAGCAGACACAAGTTAACAGAGGACAGTACGCCAAAAGGACCGGGTGACAGTTGCGGTGACCGAGCCAGCACCCTGTTTTACAAGAATGAAACAATAAGCAAGATCTATGACTGCAACCATATTTTACTGCTGTTTTCAATCACGACATATCTATCAAATTTAAAATTACAACCTCATATGCAGATGCTTGAACGCTGTTTGTTATTTTTCGAAACAGAAAACTCACATGGTTATTGTTAAAATTTCCATATGCCGGATGCCTGCCGTCAACTTGCTTGCGTTTCAATTTAGCAACAACATTCTCGATACTCTTCTTGGGGAGCGCTTTTGGACAGTTTTCCGAGCCAGTCATCCGGGAACCGAACTTGGAACCTTCGCCTGATTGACATCGTTGAACGGATTTTACAGTGGCGTCAATGGCCTCGTCTATATGCCGTCCTATGACTGTTCCCTCGTAAATCCCGGGTTCGGGAGCGCTAACGGCGGCAAGCCAAGCAGACGACTGCACGTGTTGCTGCAGGGACTTTCCACAAATCAATGACCTGGCAGCTACTTTCGCCTGTTGACCGCTGACAATGTTTTCACGTGGCAATCTTGCCCCACCCCGTCTTTTTGCTTTGCCAGCTAGCGCTCTGGAAACAAGTTTGCGGCCGTTTCCGCCAGCGCGGCGCGACGGCCAACGCTGAGTGGTGTTGCGCAAGTGCACTGTGCTTGAGGTGCTCGACCGACCAGAACCGCGTGCTGGCAACCTCGAGGTGCCGGCAGCCCTGCTCACTGCCTTTCTCGCAATTGAGGAAGCGATCGGGTATTTTCTCGGACGACCAGGTCCGCGTTTCGTTTGCACGATTGCCGTCTGGTTTTCATTTGAAGAACTACCTCCTGCCGAAGTGACTTGGTGTTTGGACGCCCAGAACTTCTTTGGTTTGTCCGAGGGCTTACTTTGCTCTGCAGAAATTCCTTGGCCCGGTTCGCCAGCTGCTGGGTTAACCTCGGTCGAGGGTGAAACCATACATTTCGGAGGCCTTCCACGGGTTTTTCTATGACGAGCATTCACAGGAACTTTCGTTTTGGAAACTTGTTGATCAGCAACAGTGCTTTCACTAACGCCCACCTTGCTCAGGTAATCCTTTACAGCGGTATCGACTGTTTTGGCGACTATCTCTGAAGAAACATTGGCGGCGTTCAACTTGGCGGCAATCGCAGCTTTAATGTGATCCACTAAGTCGTGACTAATTTGAGGTTCGCTGCTGGAGGAGACTTTCGAAGCTGAACTGTCATTCCGCAAGGCATCTTCGTGCTGGGCATCAGTTGTGTTGTGTTTCCCACTCAGTTTCATGTCTACTTCCTGACTTTCAGTATTCTGATTGTTGCTGTTTTGCGATGGTTTGCTTTCGTCTCTTGTTTTATTGTGATGACGACTGCCGCAGACATCAGAGCGTACCACGCTTTCCTGTCCGGCATCGGCACTAGTGTCGCTCAAATCCTCATCCAGGGATGGCTTCTTTGATCGTGGACCTCTTGGTTTACCCAAAGGCCAACCACGTCGTTTTCGTTGCTTCTTGTTAGCAGTTGACGTTTCTGCTTTTCGTTTAACCGCGTGCGGCTCCATTGCTTTTGGCGCTGAAAGCAATGCGGGCGAAAATGCCAGCGGCGTCTCTGTCTGCACAGTATCTGCCGGCGGATAAACATTTGTCTTCGACAGCTTGGCACTGACCGGTTTGAAGAAACTTGCGGCTGCGTCAGAGGTGCACGGCTTCACAAAACCGTGCTCGACGAAAAAACTCGCGCGGCAAAACGATGAGAGATGTGCAAAACGTTCGGGTGGGACGGTTTTGCGAGCAGCAACTGCTTGTGGCTGATACGAGGGTCGTTTCGACCTGGACCGGTTTCTTGCCGGGTCCCTGTATGACAACGCGTCTTCCACCGCCATTCCACCGTTTTGAAACAGTTTCGTTCTTCCAACGAAATCGCACGCGAAAACGTTGGTGGACTTCGCCAGTCCCGATCCCGATACGAACGGTACGGAACCAGAGATTTTAGCTCGCTCAAGCCAAGCGACCAGTTCTTCCATGTTGTTGAGAAAAGTCGGATCGCTGACGTTTTTCGAGCGGCGTCCCGGCTTCTTCTTTTTGTGCTTATGCTTCTTGGATCGCGCGTCGCGCAACTCTTCCATCTTCCGTGCGTGTTCCGAAAGCTGCATCAAACCGCCGTGCTCTTTGATCCCTTGGAAAGACGGCATCAGGGAGGAAGAAGACAAACATGATCCAAACACTTGAGTTTTGCCTGTGCACAACGGTGGGGTGGTAGGTGATTTTAGCAAGGGGCTGATAACTGCGCTAACGGAGGTGGGCACAGCATTGGCGATATCGACGTCGGATGAACTGTCTCCACCGTCATAATCGTTGTCTTCCTCCGGTGCAGACAAACTTGAAATGCTGCCAGGTCGGGGCAAGGATTTCGTGGTGCTTTCTGTCGAGACTGATGGGGTTTTCTGAGAAAGAGAAATCGGCACCACATCCGTTTGACAAATGCTGTTCTCTGTGGAGGGTTGCACACTCGGGGTGTCTTTGCTCTTTGCTTCCTCAACTGCGGCAGAGGCAACTGGTGGCACGTGACTGTCAGGCTTAAATCGTTTCTTCTTTCTTTTCTTTTCCTTCGTTTTTTTCTTTTTGATGCCGTCACGCTTCTCTTTTTTGTGCTTTTTCTTTTTCTTCTTGCGCTTCACCTTCTCACCTTCGGGCTGAGCCGCAGCCACTGCAGCTGGCTCGACGGAAGCGACAGAAATTTTGGGACTATTCCGGGTTGCAACAGCAGCAGCAGGTACCGCATTTTCGCAGTGTTGTGGCTCAGACGAAACAACGGAGGTTGGCAGTTTTTTCGGCTCGGAAAGCATGTTTGCTTCTTGGCTGGATTCATCGAACTGTTTCAGAGGAGCAGGCGGCTTCAGAAGCTTCAGAGGTTTCTTTTCAACTGGTTGACTAACGGCACTTCTAACTGGTTTTTCAGCTTTTTTCTCGACACACTGCTTGGCCTTGTTGGGAAGCTTCGGTTGTTTAACTTTCGCAACTTTGCTTCTCTGCCATTGTTCCATCGCTCGATACAAAATCGAATTAGAAATGTTGAATTGTTTTGCAAGTTCCTTGAACGTGTACATGCCGTCTTTGTCTTCTACGCGCTCGTTGCATGCGGCCGTTTCTGCAGCAGGAGACGGCTTGGGTTTTAATTTGACTTGTTTCTTTTTGTCTTCGGTCAAAACGCCTGTCAGCGCCTGTTTTCGAGTCCTAACGCCAACGGCTTTGAACGCACCGATCACTTCCTTTGCGCCGGCAGTTTTTTTCTGAATCGAGCTTTTCTTCGATATTTCCGTGAGCATGTTACGAAAGGCCTCGGCGCGTTCTTTGCTGCGACGATTCTCTTTGGGCTTGCTGTTCAAGACCTCAATCAAACCTTTGTCGTTAATAGTGTACATCGAAACTGTGCGCGACGCGCTTTCGTTGGGCTTGACTGCCAACTTCACAGCGACAGTGGTTGCAGTGGTTGTGGCGGCGGTAGTGGTGGGGGTCGCATCCGGCAAGTCGAACGGAGATTTGCACTTGAGATTCATTTCTTTCATTTGCTTTGACGGGCGGCCTCGCTTCGGAATGCGATCGCGTTCAGACAACATGGGCGGCAACTTAGGGTCTTGCACCGCTGTTACTGTTTGCCACCGGCGAACTCCCGTCGCACCAGATGAAGGAATAACTTTGCCCGTCGACGAAGAAACACCGCGGCCCGGTGACCGCAACTCGCTTTCGCCGGCAAAGCAATTTTGGTTTGACGTCGGCGTTGAAGTTGTGGTTTGGCCAGCAATAACAAGGGAAGAGTAGTTCGTCGCGTTGCGCTTCTTCTTCAGTTTGTCAAATGTCTTTTTTGACGAGCTCTCCTTGCTTTTCTGGTTCCACGAAACGCTGGCAACAGATTTGTCGCATACTGGTACACCAACAGAGCCGATAGGGTCTGCTGTTGTTTTCGGAAGCAAGTTGCTGTATGGAGTTTGAGCGAGAAGACTGTTTTCGACGGTGAGCTGCTCGCTGGGCGTGAACAAATGCTTCGAAGTCGCGGTGACATCGGATAGCTGCTGGTAATGTTTCACACGATGCCTTGGTTTTTCTACGCCCCCGGAGACATCCACGGCGGGACGAGGAGCTAGATTATCCGGTGTCACGCCTGCGTCTGCGCAAGTGTTGGAAGCGGGCGCGCTTTCTTGGTGTTTGGACTTTTTGTGCTTTTTGTGGTGCAGCTTTCTTTTTCGCCGCTCCTCCTTTGCGGTTAACCATGAGTCGCTCGGATTTCTCGGCGACGCCTTTACAGAATGAAATGAGGACGTTGCGTCTCGTTGCGGCATGGCACTTTTGGTCGTTGCAGAAGATGCAGGGACATTGACAACTGACAACGCCGCATCGACACAGCTGTAGTCTTTCACCGAGTTATCCCCGATTTCGACCACATTTTCTGGCACGGGAATCGCGTTCAGCACGACATCGTCATTTACCATGGCGTCACCGCTCACGTAGTTCTCGTGAGCCGCTGGAGGTACTAGTTCATGGAAATTAGCGCCAACGTAAGGATTACTGCAGCTCGACGAGTGATCAATCGATGGGCCCTTAACTCGCGATGCAGTGGGACTGGGCGATTCTTCGTGACTGCCGCTGCTGTCGCTGCTGCCACTGTTCAAGGTCTTTTCTGCGTCTGAAGGAATCGGTGTGATGGTAAGCTTTTTCTCTTGAGATCTATCTTCGGACAAGCTTTCCTCGCTGCCGCTGTCTCCGCGTTCTTTCAAGAGTCTGTCCTGGCGAGAACCGTTCCTGGCGTTGTTGTTGAAGTTGAAGGCAGCATTGGTTAAAATGAGGTTTGCGTCTTGCGTATGTGCAACCGATGCAGGCACGGGAGCGTAACCGGTGATTTGGTGGTAAACGTCCATCTGCAACACAGAACACGCATATTATTTTCCTCGCATTAAGTCCGATGGTTACGAGAATCGCACGCAAAAAGACAAACTGTGGCAAACATGCTCCTTGAAAACCTTGTAACATTTGAGATGAAGCTTAAGTGCGTTCAAACCTATACTTCAGAAATTCGAAATCGCTGAAATGCCGACAACGAAAATAACCCACTTTCGGCAATCTGAACACACGCGGTGGGTGGATGTTAATTACTTGAAGACAGTTAATTTAAAATCAATGACACGACAGCCTTTTTTCAACAAATAAGATCGTTCAGAAAACGTGCTGAAGGCAACGGACAAGCATCTACGCAATTAAACATTCCAGCATTAGAGCTTTGCTCGCTGCAATATGCGCAACTGTGGAGGATTCATTGCGTCATACGTCTATCGTGACTACACAATCCAACTAGGCCACTACAGAATATAATAACAGTTTGCAGAGATATTTGGCGCGGTTGGGTTTGTTCAGAGCGAGTTCTTTAATTTTTGCCGTACCCCGCTGCCTAGTTTAAAGTTTGCGGGAGCCTCGCCGCTCCTTTCACACGAACGTCTGTTGAAAATCTTTAGCAACGTAACAGAGTCGGTGGTGGAAGCTTTCACGTGTTATGAAAAAAATAATCACATCATATGTCTGTCAAAACGAAGCTAGAAAATTTTTGGTGCGGCTGTTGTTTCACGCAGTAACACAAGCAATAAGTATTAAGGTCTGCAAAACATCAGCTGATGGTTGTTATAAAAGAAAAAGTTGCTATGTATCGATACGCAGAAAGAGCGTTTTCATTGCAGCTGCGTAGGGTCAATATCGGTTGGGTACTTCGAACACAACTGACTAGCTTAAAAATCTTTTCTAAGGTCTCCGAAAATATTTTCGATAATTTCTAAAACACCTCTATCGTGCTTCCTCAGCGACATAACGGAAAAGACACGAAGCCATGCACGTATTCAAGTGCAGCGCGCATGCAAGAATAGCTGGCTAAGTAGCTGAACGTGAACCAAACCAATGACAACCCACACTAATTCTCTTGACGCAAGTGATGAATTTCGCTGACTAACAGTACTTTTTATAATTATTCTTACGATAGCGATAGTTATATACATACTTATAGGCCTTAGCGGTTGCCATACGTTCGTTTAAAAACAACTTTCAAGGAAGCACTAACTTCAGTATCTTTTAAGCGGCAAGATTTGCATTTGTACATGCTGTTACCTGATGCGCGGAAGAAAGTGATGTTAAGTCTTGTGTTCTTGAATTTGGCCAGTTTTCGGGCCTAAGCAATGGTGAAGAGTAATCCTGCACAGTAAATGGTGTGTTTTGAAGCAAATGGTTGCCAAGCAAACCTTGATCGTGGCCTGGTAAGTTGAACTGATGCTGATTAACGTACAGTCCGGGGACATAGGTGCCGTCGATGGTGGACAACCCGTGTGCCGTCATGGCGGCATGTTTATAAGCCTGCTGGCGATTGTTGAGCACAGACGCGTCGCAAGAGGCAGGAGATGGCGAGATACCACTGTTCACTGCCTCCAAGGTCCAGTTTTGCACGGCAAAACTGCCCTGGTCTGGGTCAACACCTATCGTGCTCTGCACAGATCCCGATAGGTAATCGCCTGCGGTAAGATTGGACGAGGACATGCTTGCAATGGACGCGGTTTCCACAAGAGCATTACTCTGCGGCATGGTTATTTCTTGGTTGAGATGACTGTTATTTATGTCGTCCACAGTCTTGAGAATGTTGTTCTCTCGAATCAGCTCCTCGCGAGATTCTGAAAGACGAAAAAAATTGAGTGCAGAAAACCGGATTCCGAATTGCGACGAGAGCATCGCACGATTCGGGAGACAAGGTAGGTCACTAAGCAGGGTCGACTTAATTTTAATGCCTCAGAGGACGTATCCACCGACTTGACAGCAACCTCAAATATCATTTAACGCTTTGTTATCCTTTAGCCCGCGTTGGTCCATAAAGCATGTTCACTACAAACACCGATGCATATTTATATATAGTTACCTTGTTGCCCACTGGCGCAGGTGACCGATTCGATTATTTCTGGTCCAATGTCGCCAAGACCAGCGATTTCCTCCTCAGTGACACTAACTTCTTCGTTTGGATCAATAGAATCTTCGATTGGAGAGCAAGAACAGTCAGCAACGGCGGAATCGCTTTCCTCTGTCTGTTGAAGCGAAAGTAAGACAAATGTAAAAGCGATTTACAACAACAAATTAATAAAACACATGAACAACTTTCAAAAAATTCTTGGCAAACGTGGTCGAGAAGCAGAAAAGAGCGTTCAACAAAACACCCAATATTTTATCACGGAAGTTGTCTGAAAACAAAAACTCAATGTTGTCCTCCAAAATGGGAAAACAAAACAACCAAATAATATTTTAAAAGAATTCTGAGACTCACAAAGGAATTAGCTTTTGGCGAAAAAAGGAAAGGCTTAAGGTACGAATAAATCGTGCATTGTTGTAATAATGAAACCGTAAGGTCGTGAGATGATAGTTCAGTGGCGCAAGTCACAATCGAGATTTTCCAAGATATATACTGCCAATCACCAGCAATAACTCGATACTCAAGCAGTGCTGGTCGACTTCCCAAATTTTTGCAGGATAAATTGCCCCCGTTTCGTGATGACCAGGTTTCATTTTCTTCCAGACAGGTTGCTAACATCAAGAGATGCATGAAGGCAATGCTTAAGCTTTGTATGACAGCGGCAAAGATACAGATTAGAGAAATAAAAATATACAAGATAAACCATTTGAAACCAACCATACGGGTCTAAAGTATGTACTTCCGTTGACAACCTCCACAGGTCTATTTTATTTTCCCACTAAATATGCGTGTTTTCGTGGAATCAAAGAAACAAATAATAGTGTGTCAGCTGGAGGAAACACAATACAAAGAGATGGGGATTATAGCGTACAAGAAAAAAGAATCCAGCTCTGTAAAATACGACGAGAAACACATTTCGAGCGAGACTACATAAAAATTAAGTACTTCTGGCATATTTAACATCAAAGGGCAAAGCACACTATTGAGACAAGGTAGCTGTAATCACTAAGCACAGCAATTTGTCCATTGGTTATACGCAGCTACCTTCGGTAGCTTGTCAGAAATTATCCACAGCAATATCTGAGATTGGGAGTTATGGGCAAGCGCGTTTACTTTGATATTAAATTAGCTGCACTGCCACACTTCAGCGTACTTTCTTCTTTCATTTGCTTCGATTGCAATGCTATGAATCTCGAAGTTTAAAAACAGACTTCTCACCGCAGTGTTCGGCAAGTTGGGAATGATGTCGTCGGCGATACCAGCGGTAACGACGATATTTGCTCCAGCAATTCCCGACTGATTGGCACTGCAGCTTGGATTTATGACGTTGCAAATCAGAGCAAGAAGGTCGTTGTTACGCGGAGAACCGTGTAATACTTCACTGCTCCCGGTCGCTTCATCCATGTCACATCAACTCGGCAAGTTTTGCACGGGATCGACTCCGCGCACCAACGACATCTGCAATAAGAATGGCGTAAGCGTATGGCGTAATCAATTCTTTTCACCTTACATCAAATAAGAGTAACAGACTATATAAAATACTTCATACTATTTAATTTTCTGTCTTGCTGTTGGCCAATTTATTGAATTTGTTCCTCTGTAATATATGCAGTCGTGCTAGTCAATTTACTTTACAAGCATTCTTAGTTTCAGTAACAGGTATTAGTTGTTATATTGCAGTGATTAGATTTTTCAAGGTCAAGAATCACGTTTGCATCATATTGATTACCTTCCTAAAATTTATCGATTATCATTAAAGTGAAACAAAACATGAAGAACATCACTGAAATATGGAATGAAATATGAACTCAAATTAACATGGATCAAATACAATTGCCCTATAACGTCACTTCACGGGACCGGAGAAAAAGCGTCGTTATTGGCGAACTGTCGTTAACGCCCAGGAGTTCCCCACTAGGGGTACATTTGCCTATCTAAAGGGGTATATTTAGGGTTAGCAATAGAAGGGAAAAAACACATATACAGTATATAATTTACTTCCAAATACAGCAGAACTCGTCTAATTCGTCATCGTTTAATTCGTCTATTCGCTTAATTCGTTACTTTTTCTTCGGTCCCGGCAGAATCCCTATCTTTTGTGTACATTTCTGTTCGTCAATTTGCTTAATTCGTCACCTCTTTCTATCCCTGAGAAGCGTTTTGT
>JGI24159J19872_10003301_pt1 | contig 19990 bp, 16 predicted proteins | sample Ectturendosymbi4_FD_19872 | JGI IMG/M metagenome (IMG submission 19872) | reverse complement strand
TGTAGATATGCTTCTAGAAGTTTCAAAAATCTCTTTTCCCTGATGTAGCTGAGCGCTGTATGTAAAGATTTAATTGATTTGTTAGCCTGTGGCATCTCAAAGCTTTTATGACTCCAATGGCGTTTCTTATGCATCATTCGGTTGGGGCATTCATCAAGCAAATCTTATTGATATTTGAAACGGTACATTGTCAGTGACGGAATGCACGGCAATGCTGCTATACAAACTGCAATTTGTTGCCAGTTTTTCTGCTCAAGTTTTATTGCCACTGCAAAACTTTTCACCACTACCACTCACGACTTGCTGCCAGAATTATCGGCGAATCCATTTGATTGGCAACACTGTTGAACACCAACCAATCCACCCCATAGGAGTTTGTTGTAAAGCAGACAGCTTGCATGAACATTAGTAATTGACAACACGTACCAAGTAGAATAGGCAAATAAAGTACAGCACAAACATGAACACATCATTTACTTGTAAAATAACTTTCAATTGTTGTTTATTTGACGTGTTTGGACATGCTGTCAAGCATGTGTTTTTCTACTTTGAAATAAAATTCCATCTCCTGAAACTGAAACTGCTGACGAATTGTATCAAGCGTGGCAAGCACTTCTTTATTTTTGGGTGGAAGACCAGTGACTCCTTCAGTGGGATTTTCTGTAGTGTTGTCTTGTCACCTTGTCTGCTCTGCATGACTTCTTCACATATTTCAGCATCATTTGGACAACCTGTTACTTGAAGTCCATCGTCAATGCTTAAATATTCTTCATAACGTTCATCGGTGAAATTGAGCAGAATTTCGTTCAGTGAAAACCCGAGAAAAGGCCCATCTGGTACGGCGGCTGTTAGACCACAGAAAAAAACAATTTCGAATCGTTTCTGCAGACACGCTGTTCCAAGAAGCACTCATAAAATTAATGGCATCAAGCACAGAAAGAGAATGAGCCACTTCCGTTGCCGTCATTGTTTCGTTTGAATCAATTGTAATCAAAACCTTTTGCAGCATACGACATCGGTAATAATGTTTAAAGTTTCTGATATGCCTTGATCCAGTGGCTGAACAGTAGAAGTGGTGTTTGGAGGCAAATAAACAAGTTCTACACACTGTAGACGATTTGCTTCAATTTTGTGAGCTGAACAGTTGTCCAACAACAATCACACTTTTTTGTTTTGTTGTTACATAGATACATAAAAGCATCCTAACCACTCATGAAAAAGAGTTGCTGTCATCCAAGAATTGCTGTTTGATCGGTATAATATGGGCAGCGTGCTTATTCCTCTGAAGCACCTTGGTTTAGCGGCCTTACCAACAACAAGCAACTTCCTTTTGTCAGAGCCGTCCATGTTTGCTGCCAGCAAAACTGTTAAACGTTCTTTTGATTTNTTGCTGCCAGAAGGCTTTTCATCTTTAAAGCACATTGTTCCTTCTGGAAGTGCACGGAAGTAAAGGCCTGTTTTCTCACAATTATAAACATCGGATGCAGAATACTGCTCTTGTATTCGTGGCCACACAGATGCGATCCAGTATTCAGCAGCTTCTGTGTCATGGCTATGTTTTTCACCATGCTGTCGCTTAAAAATGATCCCATTTCGTTCCTGCCACCGATGTACCCAGCTCAAGGATGGATCAAAATCAACACCCATTATTTTGCTCAAGTCATTTGCTTTTTCGCGAAGCATAGGTCCACTGATGATAAGCCCTCTCCTTTTAACTTCCTTGAACCATTGCAGCGATGCCTCTCCTACATCTTTGTGAGTGCTTTTTCTAGCTCTTTTGCGAGAAGGGTTTGCGTTGCTTTGAGCAGCAAAAAGCTTTTCTTTTGCTTTCCAAATGTGTGAAACTTGTGATTGTGATATTCCAAACTTTGTAGCAACTGAACTCTGCGATGCTTTCCTTCCAAGCTCTTCAATTACAATAATTTTATCTGACAAAGATAAATCATTTTGGTTTGCTTGTTTGCTTACTCCTGACATTTTAGACTGAAATGTACTGTGCGCAGTGCTTCGGAAAACCAACAGTTGTCAAATGAAACTAAAGTTTGTTGCTGGTGTACAGTGGATGCACCTTTTTCGTTCTGTAGAGAGTTTAACAAATCTGGTGCGAAGGTAATAAGCACAGTTGCATGCGTGGGGACGTTACCCAAAGCCATAAACTAAACTTAAAAAGTGCTAATATTCGCAGCAAAGCTTCACACCAGAGACAGGACCATTGAGCGCCACACACAAGTTGTTTACTGTGTGTGCATGTCCACTGCTGAAAGTCAAATGCGCGGTGTTGGTTTTGGCACCTCAATAAAGGGAGTTGTTTCGGCAGCAGTTGCTCAATCGGATTAATGGCACCACAGGTTTTCACAGCATCTGAGCAGGGCACTTTACACTTCTTTAAAGTTAACTATACGATTAAGTGATGCAAGTTCACAAATGTTACGCACATTTCTATGCGAATAACCGGTTTATGTGAATAACCAGTATGCGATTAACTGAACATTTTTCTTCACGTGTGAATGGCTTTGGTTTGGGATTCTAGAATCCTATGCAATAAAGCGGTTTGTGCGTTTAACCGGTATGCAATTAGCCGAAGTCGTCTGTATTTTGCTTCATGGCGAGAAGACTGTCTAATCGCGATTGTTTTGTTTTTCAGTTTTGGCCTAAATTGCATCTGCTGTTTACACCTACTAGGTTATCACAAAATGAAATATGTGCAGGCCTTTCTTAGTTTCACGCCAAGTAATGCTGGTTTGTTTCAACTTAAGCTATATTTTTGCGAGGTATTTCTCATATTGAAAGGTGCAACAACTAGCCTCAAATTGTGGTCACATTGCAGGACAAAATATCATTCAAGCGTTGTATTTTGAAAATAGCTTTTTTGGAATTGAGCAGTTGACAATGTTGTTTTCTGTGCAAAAAGTCCTATATTGATTTCGAGTAAGTCACTTTTGAATTATATAATGAAGACTTCAATTGCAACAACCTTGCACTCTTTGGCAGTATGGATCTTGTATTTTGCATGTTGTTGGTACTTCTGTGAAAGGGACTTACTGGAATAAGACTATGAGGTATGCTATGTGATCTTTTGGCCAAAGAATGCTTTCTCAGAGCTATTCCTAAGACCTCTCACAGAAAAATCCAACCAAGAATTGTCAGCAGTATTAACTTTTTTCAAACATGTTTTCAGTGTTTTGGAGTAGGGTGTGTTCTGTTTGATCCTTTTTACAGACCTTTCTCATAATATGTGCTTTAGAATCTCTCACTGAGTTGTGCCTCATTGATGTGTATCTGCCCAGTTTGCATACGAGGCTGTGATCCACAGAGTTCGTCTCTCCACAAGCACGGTGAGTAAGTGTAACATTTATCTTCCATCCATATCTCATGCAGATGGCATTCCTGAATTCTTGTGTATTTAGCACATATCCAATAGCTTTGATCAGTATTGCTGACAGGTAAGAAAACAGTCCAGCAGTCTTCCACTTTAACAACAAGGAAGCTAAGCGTGAGCTGAAAGTCAACTTCAATAACGAAACACTGCCCTTTTGCTCTGAGCCCAAATACCTCGGAATAACGTTGGACAGGTCGCTCACGTATCGCTGACAGCTTGAGTCACTTTGCAGGAAGCTGACATCACGCACCGCCCTCCTGAGGTGGCTTGCTGGCTTCAGTTGGGGTGCTTCAGCAACAACGTTGCAAACGGCCACCCTAGCCCTGGTGCATTCAACTGCAGAGTACTGCACTCCTGTCTAGTGCCACAAGTGCCGTCTTGTCGACCCCACCATCAATGATACCTTGCGAATTGTGACTGGATGCCTGCGTCCCACACCAGCTGACAACCTTCCAATCCTTGCAGACTATCAACCTGCTGAGGTTTGTCGCATTGGAGCCACACTGTCTCTAGCATGCCGTGCCATGGAGCCTGGACACCTGCTCCACTGAGCGCTCACCTGTCCATCGAGTGCAAATGCATGGCGCCTCAAATCGAGACACCCATTTGTACTCACCGCACAACTCATCAGTTCCTTTGACAATAACAACATACATGCGACGCATTTGGCGGATCACCAATGGAATGCAGAGAGGGCAGTCAACCCCACAAGACTTCCCGATGCCGGCACGCGACCCCTAGAGTGACCCTCCCAAGAAGAGCCTGGGTCCAACTTAACTGTCTCCTCACTGGAGTTGGGCGTTTCCGCTCATGTTTGTACAAATAAGGTATGGCCTCCCTGCGGCCTTCGAGTGTGGTGCAGAAGAACAAACTGTTGACCATGTTGTCCTTCAATGTCCAGTCCATTGACCTCTGCATGGTCTGACGGTTCTGGACGATGAGACAATCGAATGGCTTCTGAACACCTGCCCCGAGGACTAGCGTGGCCAAGCAGTGGTTAGAACAACTGGCTCAAAAGAAGCATCAGGCAAGCTATCTAAATGCCTGAAGCTTGGCATTGTGAATAACAGTTTACATTCATTGATGCAGATAACAGTTTAGGTTAGTTTAAATGCTGCGGCTACTTCTGTTGCCCTAGACCACCTTCACAGCCTGCGTATTTGTTCTTAGGTTGCCTTACAGAGCAGTGTTTTTTCCTCCACCTTTTCTCATATTTTAAGAGAACAATCAGAAAAGGTCTTTGTAAGTTATTAGCAAATTTACTCACATATAAATATTTTGTGCAATATTTTGCTATCCACATGTCACTGATTTTTCTATTTCTTTTTACCACATGAGTTTTATTCACCATAGTGATCAAATCTACAGGGTTTTCATACTACAGGAAAAAATTTACAAGGTTCTTGTACTGAGCACTGTTTCTGTGGTGATAAAAGTAATTGACATCTATGTAGAAAGAAAAAATCACTGATTAGTTTTCTTAAGTTATTTATGCACAATAGTTCTGTTGTTTTGTTAAAGAAATATGATCAGGAGCAATGTAGTCGATGTAACTTTCTTTTTTCAAATCTGAAAACAGCGCAGCATTTCCGGGAATTGAGTGGATATGAGACCAGTAACAGTAGAACCTAAGCTACTTAGCTTCAAGATTTTGTTGATGTGATATCTAAGAAAAAAGGTTCTGTTGTATATTCCCATGGTTTTATGCATGTGATCTCAAGTCGGGTCATAGTCCCAGGTTTGAGAACCTTGTTACACAGAACAATTGTCATATTTGTAAAGCTTCTGCCATACACTCAACAGTGGCACTACAAAATGCATTTCAAAGAGTCGTGGAAAGTTTCTAGATTTTCTACCACACCATATAATCACATTGCGCTTTTTTTCATAAAAGTATGGTATTGATGGAAAGCTTGTGAATGAGATAACAGTGTAGTGGTGAAAATCACAAAATTAATGAAGCTTACTTTGCATTATTCTTACATTTTTTGTTCTAACATAATGACTCAGTATAGAATTGATGATTAGTAAGATCACTGCCGTAACTCTGTGACTTCCTTTCTATAAATATGGTGGCAAAGCTTACTAGATAATTAACTTTAGGTTCATGGGATTGATAATTATTCTACCATGATTGTGAGGTCCATGCTACAAGTTTATTAGCTTTAATATTTTTGGTAACCTTACTATGTTTTGTCATGAGAATTTCAGATATTTTAACACGTTGGGAGCCAGTGTACGATATATATACTTGTACTTTGAAATCAAGCATGGGCCACTTTTAATTGCATCTATTTGCGCCACCAAAAGGTGCTAACTGATTGAGCTAGAAAGCTGTTCTAACCAGAGTTGCAGAGTCAAGAGGAAAAATATCCAACTCCAACTCTGACTTCTCCAAAATTTCTGACTGTTGACTTTCTAAAATCTTTGACTCCTTAACATAAAGGGAATGAAGTTTGGCTGCTAAAATCAATGGAAATCGTGGTGCACAGCAAGAAAACTGTTTCAAAAAAAGTTACAAAAGAAATTGTAGCATTTCAACTGGAATTCCCAACTTAAGAGTGTGATGTAAAAAATGATCGAATTGGACGTTCAGAGTCGGACAAAAAATCCGACTCCGATTCCTACTGTTGTTAGGAATCCGACTCCACCCAAAAACCTCCGACTCTGCAACCCTGGTTCTAACCCTCTAAAGATGTGGGAAGTCAAACAGTTAAATTAGCTCTTCTTGGCAAATATTTTATTATTAGCCGATGTTTTGCCCACCTATTCAAGTGGGCTTCCTCAGGGCAATGTTTTTTTAACCATGTATAACATGCAACTTACTAATAACAAGAAATGATCAGCAGTGTGATGTTCAAACTAAAAGACAAAAAATGCAAAACTTACCATCACATAAGAATGGGTGACTGCATTCAACAGAAAAAACGTAGAAGTGTAAAATGAAAAATGTTGGGAGATGAAGTATAACAACACAATAAATAGCATAAAACATACATAAAAATGCACAAAAAATGGTTAAATAGCCTGAAGGTATGGGGTAAAATAGAAAACAAATAAAATGTAAAATAGTGAACAAATTAAGTGTAAAACTTGCGTGGTGAGAGTTGGCAAATTTACAGGCACAAAGGCGGTCAAAAAGAAGGCAAACTCAAAGAGGTTCTGTGACGGATAAGCTTCGTTCATGTTTTGAAACATTGTAATAGACTGATATAAAATAATCGCCAGAAGAGCTAATTTCTCTGCTTGATTTGAAACCTGGTAGCAAATGCTACGATACAACATGTGTAGCAAAAAGAGCAGCATGCGGGAAGTCTTCTAGTTCATGTTTTTAAAAGATTGGAAAGTTTTGGATTTTGGGTTTATTTTGTGGGTGATGCCATAATGATGCGTAAGCCTAATCCCATTATGACGTCACCCACACAAAACCCAAAATCCAAAACTGTCCAATTTTTTTAAACTAAACTAGAAGAATTCCTGCATCTTTATAGGGTTTGAACATCTCTCTAGTCCAATCGGCTGGCGAGTTAGGTCGTGCAAAGTGACAAAAGAAAAGTGGCTCACATGTGTCTTCCAGAAAAATTAACTTGCACCCAAAGTGTTAAGACGGTTTTACCTCAAGTTTTCTTTTAACATCTCTTGTTGTCGAAACTTTGGTTATATATCATGTTCTCATTTGTAAACTGTGTATAACTGTGATTCATAGACTTGTATGAATTTCTCATTTCCATATGTACAGCTAGGGGTTCAGTTGAATTTTAGGCCACAAAATATTCCACTTTAAGCTGGTATGTCATAGGTGGTATTTCAAGACAAGATGATTTTTTTGCTTCTGTTACTTATTGATGGCTCTTCAGATAACATTGCGTGTATACTTGCCGCTTAATTTTAATTTATTGTGTAGGTTGTTGCAGTAAATAGAAAAGGGATGTTTGGCTCATTGCATTCTTGAAGCTTGCAGAAATGAGTGATCGATCAAATAATGATGGTGCACTGAGTTCACACACACTAGAGAAGGTGAAGAAGGCCAAAGTCTCTATTGAAACCTTTTATTCCAATTTGGTCAACCAGCAAATTGAGCGTGATGACCGCATGCAAACATTGGAAAAGGCAATGCAACATGAAGGTTTAACTGAAGAAGAGGTTAGTTTTATAAAATTTATTCTGCCAGATGAATAACAAGAAATCATTTTTCTTGGCTGATGGCATTTCATTGCACCATGTACAATTTTGGAACATGCAGCTACAATTTTATGAATCTCTTTGAGTAGTTGTATCATGTTAAGTTGCGTCTCACCCAACTGGCCAAACTGGAGAAAGTCTGCAAGATTTGAAACAGTCATAACTGTGTAAGGTTTGAAAGCTTTCGGTAATGGCTGATGATTGTGTCAGGTGAAGCAATGTTTTTACACAAAGATGTGGTGTAAATTTTTGTTGTGAGGTTTCACATGGCCCAAAATGGAAACCATTTTGGCAAGCTTGCTTTCATGGGTACCCAAATTCTTGATTGTTTCTGCAGATAGTTGAATTGGTATTGCACTTGCATAAATTCCGTCCCTTGCAGAAAGTGACCATTCCGAGCTTACAGTAAGTTTTTTCAAGTTAGGAATGTTGACCTTGTTGGAGTCAAACTTACCTGTTTGTGAGACAGTTGTGATTTGCTGTGGTGACTTTCTGTTACCGTATTTTTGGACCATAAGGCGCACTTCAAATCCTTTAATTTTATCAATATCGAAAGTGCGCCGTATGCGGTGCGCCTAATGTATGAATTTGGTTGTGCTTTCTCATCTAGAACCAATTGTATGTGGTAACTAAACGGTGCTATTTATTTTGATGCTAGATACAATTTTATTGTGAGCAGACTATCGTGTACGTAACAAACCAACAGCAATTGCGATGAGCACGGTATGTGGTTCCAAGAGTAGCTAGCGCATACCACGGATCATGTTGCTGCATATGGCTCCTGACTACATTGGCGCACACCGAATCAAACCCGACATACAACTTTATTTTATTCCATTTGTGTCTAGCGGATTAGGCATATGTGACAGATTAAACTCCCTCGTATGTACGGCAATCCAAGGGAGTTTAATCTGTCCGATTAAACTCGTATGTTATCTGAGTTTTGCTTCCATTAATGCGCCTTATAATCCGGTGCGCCTAATGTATGAAAAAAACCCGCAAGCATTCAATTTTGATGCTGCGCCTTATGGTCCGAAAAATACGATAAATGTTCACACTTTCATTCCCTATGTTTTATTTAGCTTTGTATTAAACCTTGTGTTGACGCAGGTTCTGGGCGCTTTAATTTTGCACGATGATGGTAGCATTAGACGTGAATGGATTTCCATTTAAGTTTGTGGTCAAGATGGCACCTTGACGCCCAATACAGCGATGTTAATTCTAAGTGCCTGGTTCATGGAAGAGGTTATGTTTGAAGGTGTCAAGAACTGTTGAGAAATTAGAAATTGTTAAGTTGCATCATAGGCTGATGGGAGGGTAGACTTCAAAAACCTTAGGAATCTGATCAAAACAGGTCATGTTTTTAGAAAAATACAATGTAAACATGTGCACAAAAGTTGTTGTCATAAAGTTATTTTTGTTTTTGTGCCACTTCTGTGAACTATTGCATGCTTCGAATGTACCAGCTTCGAGCTTAGTGTTTGGTGCATCCATTTCAGTGTTGGCAGGTCTGGAGTCTGACTATTGGTCAGGTCATACCAAGACCTTATGTTTTGGTACTGTAACCTTCTTACCTGCTGCAAAGTGTGAAGATTATTAATTACGTGTTCGCAGTCTATGCGTTATTATGTACGTGCACTGTTCTGTCGTTGGCACTTGATTAACACGCACAACGACTCATAGTCGCAACATGATGGGATAGGCCAAATTTAGGGGTTCGCTTGTATGGTTACAATGATTTGTATTGTGTCGTTCGCAGAAAGAGAGACGAAGAGCAAATCACGCTCAGAAGGAAACCGAATTCCTGCGACTCAAACGAACAAGACTTGGTTTGACTGACTTTGAAATGTTGAAGTTGATTGGCCGAGGAGCTTTTGGGGAGGTTTGTTGCGCATTAAGATTTAAATGCTAAACATCTTGCACTGCGATGAACATTGGCCAGAAAGAGACGTTTCAAAATTGCCATTTTTTCCTAGTCGTCTTTACAGTGAGGGGCATGCGCGCCATCAGTGTCTGTTTTGACTGTCATTCAGCTAAACAAAAAAGGGTTGAGAATTTGAAACGGAATGAAATCGCATGGAGATAGTTGTTTACCTCCTTGCTTTGATGAAGAAAAAACTCTTAATAAATTGAATCCAAACACTTCGTTATACTATGAAACGTTACTCTTAGCAGGTTTTCGCTCATTTGTTATCAAGTGTAAAGATATTTTTGGGTTTTTGTTGCCACTTCGTGACGTTTGTGTACGGAATAACCCTGCTCATATCATGTGACCTTTGGTTTCCATTGTTATGGCGGGAGGGAGGGTTAAGACTCACCACCACTTTGGCGGTGTGTGTGAAAAATTCCTGCATGTGTATCCCACCTGAACTTGTTCATACGGTTTCAAGAGCCGGCGGAAGGTGGCTTAAAAACAGTGTTACGATTTTCTTTGTTTTAGGTGCGTTTAGTACAGAAAAAAGATACCGGCCATGTTTATGCTATGAAGATGCTAAGGAAGAAGGACATGATGGAGAAAGAGCAGGTAACACCAGTGAATTGCTTTTTAAATAGTCATATGTGTGCCACGGTGTTTTACGTACTGTATTATTCGGTGAAGTTCATTGTCTAGTCCAGCTATTTCCAACCGAAAGCCCTTACTGGGCCAAAAATTATGTCAATGTCTTAGTAAGGGCTGCACATTGAATGACTGATTAATGTGGGCTGCACATCGACTGAGTTTATTTTCAGCCGAATAAAATTTAGCTCAAGCTGATGAAAGCATGCGAATCCTAACTGCAGTTGACACCGATTGTTTGACACCTCTAATAACTCCCTAACTATGGTGTCATAGACAAGCTTGGCGCCAATGGAACAAGGGTAGAAATCAGTTTAGTGCCAATGGAGAAAAAGGGTAGAAATCAGAAAAATGAAAAATCAATTTTGCTCCGGTGTCGTTAGACACATGGAAATTTGCCCGTACGCAGTACAGACGTGATGAAGCGGCATAGAGGGCTATTACGTCTAAGATCTCAGATTAAAAAAATGATTAAGATTGTCAAAATAAGGACAGATGGTCGTTTTATTGTACATACACAACAACAAAAACCTTCAACTGGGCCGCGGGTTGGACATAGCTGGTCATTTGCCATCACTGTTGTCATTGTAGAAGTTCGCTGTTCGTCTCACTTCGGTTTATCGAACTTTGGGTCCAGATGTATTGAATAAGTGGCGCGAATACTATTTCGAACTGTGGACTGGCATGTTTTTCTTAACAATTTACTGCTTGTTCGAGATTATAGTAGTTTTTTAGGTGACAGTTTCGACGATCCTTACTTTAAATAAATTGCTTTTCGGGGGAGATAGTTTGGGCAACATCTCTGATATTCCTTAACTTCCTCTGAAATGGGAGGATGCATAGGTTTTTGTTGAATCATTTCTAAACTCACAAATGAAAACACCAATTGGAAAGATCATCACAGATATCGAAATTTTATCAGTTATGTTNTACTCTATTCGTACCGGTGCAACCCGTGNCCACTCGAAGTCATTTGCGACGATACGAATAAAGTCGCCCNAAGGTGAACAGATGCTTCAATGACTTAGGTGGCTCACGTTCGAGCGGAGAGAGACATTTTGGTTGAAGCGGAAAACGTTTGGGTCGTGAAGATGTTTTACTCTTTTCAAGACGTTTATAATTTGTATCTTATTATGGAGTTCTTGCCTGGAGGTGAGCTNGTGTGTTTTTTTTNGGTTCCGCAAAGAACGGGCCTCCTATTTCTTGCTGTGGTGTAACATCTGTTGCAAATAACTTTATGAGAAGTGCGTTGTTAGGTAGCAGCGTTCTCTCTGTTCAAGCGCGTTTTTGTGTTTTCGGAAAAATTTGCGATTTGCCAAGCGGACCCGAACTGCGTTACTGAAAAATAGTCCTGCGATTAGTTACTGGGTGCGAACTTTCATATCGCGTGAAATAAATTATTTTGTGTGAATACGTCGATTCTTGTTGCTGAAGCGTGTCGAAAACGTAAAAGCGGCCATGCGAAGAGTTCGGGCGTGTTTGTCGAAAGTTGTTCGGTAAACAATTGCCTAAGAAGCAATACAGCCCGTGCGACAAGAGGTAAAACGCGCATGACGTCAACTCGCCAAAATTTCCCGTGACAGAAAGAACAGGGGTGAGCAAACTGAGGCTCGCGGGCCGCGTGACAGCCACGCGTACATAGATTGTACATGTTTCGAGTCGTACTATGTCAAAGTAATTTTATTGATTAGAGTAGAATTCTCGACATTTTATCCCGGCAATGTGTACTATAGTGTCAATGTGAAATAAAACAATACATGTTTATAAACGTAGATTGTAACTGAAGTAGACAAATGTTTATATATGCGCCCCCCGGTAGCAATAAAGTTTCAGTGTAAACGACTCGCGCCGTATAAAGTGTTTGTCCACCCCGAAATAGGATATAGTGTTATTTTTGGAAGTGATGTGCTTGTTTTTCAAATATTCACAAAAATTTTGTCGTTTCAGGTGACATGATGACGCTTTTGATGAACAAAGACACCTTGACCGATGAGCAGACTCGTTTTTACATGGCCGAGTCGGTACTCGCCATCAACTCGATACACGAACTCGGGTTCATTCATCGCGACATCAAACCAGACAACCTGCTCATCGACGCAAAGGGCCACATCAAGCTGTCTGATTTCGGCCTCTGCACCGGGCTGAAGAAGGCGCATCGGACTGATTATTACAGGGACCTTTCCTCGGCGCAACCAATCGACTTCTGTAAGTCTGATTTATAGCAGTACGGAGTTTGTTATAGAGATGGGATTTATGCGATGAGTTCACAGTGCGACTCTTGGCGACAAAATGCGCAACTGTGAAGTTCGTAAAGCCATGAATGCCGAGACTCTTCTCCGAATCAAGAGATCCAGCTAAGTTGTTTCGGCCATGTGTCCAGTTTGGCCCACGAAAGATTCGCGAGACAGGTCCTGCTGGCTACACCCACAGGAAAACGGCCCAGAGGTCGTCCAAGGACTAGGTGGAGTGACAACATTTCCTACTTTGCTTAATCCCGCCTTGGTGTGGAGCCAGCAAAACTAACTGAGATTGCTGTTGACCGTGGGATGTGTCGAGGCCTAGGGCTGCTGCCACCGCGACCCTTCCACTGAGGAAAAACGGGCTCAGAAATGAATGAAGAAGTGTATAGTAGATCTTGTGTTTTTTTTTTGTTTTTTTTTTAAATTTAGTATACTGTTAAAAATGTCTGAGGCCATTGCCCCGGAGACGCTGTCATTCCGAATGAGCGCGGATGTGAATTCGCTGTCAGTTGCAATCCGTTTGCAAGCGGTGACGTTTTAACAGCCAACGCGTTTGTAAGTCTCCGTAAATGATGTGATATCCGTCGAGCACTACCGCTTGAATTACGAGCTGCCGCAAGGTGGAACATTCGCCGGCATTTGAAAAAGGCGTCGTTTGAAAAAACAACGCACTTCTGTGCGGACCAAGCCGCGTGCAGCTCCTGCAACGCCAGGCGTCGATCTCTACACTTTTTGTTTGTCAAATAACACCGGAGCTGTTTTCATTTATCGCTGACGCGCGCGATGTTCGCGGAAGCGCACGCGCCCGCGCAGCAGCGTCCTGGCAACAACGATCACGCCGCGCTGACCTTTGACCTGTGTTTGTTGACCCAGCGACCCGGCCCCTGACCGCGAACGACTCGCGCCGCAAGGCCGAGACCTGGAAGAGCAAACGACGGAAGCTGGCCTACTCCACCGTGGGAACGCCGGACTACATCGCACCGGAAGTGTTCCAGCAATCCGGATATACGTTGACCTGCGACTGGTGGTCGCTGGGCGTCATAATGTACGAATGTTTGATAGGTGAGCTTCTTGTGATCGTCATGGTAATCGTGAGTTCGATGAGCTTGAACGACGCTGTTCTGATTTTATAACCTTTCCGTTTGGCAGGCTCAAATCCCTGCAATACGTAGCTTTCCCTTTGGAATTGAAGCGTGTTTCAGCTTGTACTTTTTTGCGGAGGGCCTACGTCCTATATCTTCTAAACCAGGGGTCTCCAACTTTTTTGTCAGAGCGCCACATAAGCTGCTGTACAACAGTTCAAAGGCCGGACATCTTACCTAATGTGATTGTTTCGGGATACATGGCATTCTACCAAATCAACAAATGTTTCGTAAAAATATTATTATTTCGTTACTTACAAAAGTCTTTGCGCCCGAATGGAATGGCTCCACGGACCGTAGTTTCGAGCCCCCTGATCTGAAACACCCGAATCACCAAGTCCTGGACACATCTTTAACAACAATAACTTATTATCAGTTGGACGAAGGGAGTATTTCGTTCTGCATTTGCACTAACCGGCAGTTCCGTCGCTTTTTTGTCCAGATGAATCGAGATCGCTGGCAGCTTCCCGTACCCACGCAACTGAGCAGATACTTGTTTTAGCGGACTCTGTCTCAGCGCAACGACGTTACTGTATAACGACAGTGGTTATTTTGGTTATAGCGCCATTGATGTACTACTGCTGTTTAGTGCCGCTCTATGCTTGAGCTGTTGTTCTTTCGTGAAAGTTGCAAAGCTGCTTCGGCGGAACTTCGAACCAAGTCAAGCGTGACGCGGTTCTGCGTTGCATCGGTTGTAAGTTAAGCTCACGCCAGTAGCGTAAGCAATCGCACTGAGCTGGCGTCATGCATCCGTTCTACCGGTTACTTCAAACCAACGTCTTCGCTGGACTAAGAACTGCGTAAACAACCAGTGCGCCGCTCGCTTTCGCAACCAACAGGTAGGGATAATCGCGCTGTGACGCGGAAGAAACAATACGACAACGGTTACGTTCAGGAGCGCGAAGTGATAATTACGTCAGCTGTGACCGTGACGAGACCCGAGGCCTAAAGGGTTCTGACAAGTTGCAAATGTCCGTCGAAAGTTCTGTGCGTTGTTTGTTGTTGGACGTGCCCACCAAATATGTCACGTATGGTTGAAAGGAAGTAGATCATTCGGCGGAGCAGCTGTTTGATGTACAATGTTTTTCCAGCAAGCTGCTGAATGCGCAGGGTTCAAAAAGTCGGTAAACCGAAAGGGTGTAAATAAGGAGGGGCGAAGCATCTATTTAAGCTGCTGCGCTTTTTTTTATCTTCTTGACCAAGCTGCGTACCGCAACAGTTCAGAAAGGTGTAGAACGGAGGGGGTGAGGCTTGCGTGCAAGAGACACAGTCTGGCAACTAAAACGACTACCCTGTGTTTTTCATAATCCATGCTACCTTGCACTGCGCTGCGCTATTTTTGGTATTTCGTTAAATTACGGCAACTGGCGATGGAAAACTTTTTTTTATCTGCGATGCGAGTTGGCGAGAGGAGAAGCAAAAGTCGAGCGAACAAAAATTTTAAATTATTTTTCAGACTTCTGCTTCGTGTTGTTTCTGACCCTGCCGTCGTTCGCGGTTGCCAGGCCTCGCCCGTGCAAGCGTAGTAGTCTCATTGATTTTTGTCGTTGAACTTGTGTAATGCGAAGGGTTTCGTTGCCGCCGCGCGCAGGTTACCCCCCGTTCTGTTCGGAAAGCCCTCAAGAAACCTACCGGAAGGTGATGAACTGGCGAAACACCCTCGTGTTTCCGGACGAGGTGCCCATCAGCGACATCGCGCGGCACCTGATCGTCTGTCTTTGCACGGACGTCGACAAGCGGCTCGGAACGCACGGCGTCGACTCGATAAAGTCGCATCTTTTTTTCAAGTGAGCGTTTTTTAAATTTTTTCTGGTTGAAATGACTTCTTCCGCCCAAACTTTCGAATCCGATAAAGGGCCGGTGCGGTTGTGATTGTGAGGGCCAAAGGGGCAGACACCCCCTAGCACAGCCGCTCCCAAACGTTTTTGAGCGCAAACCAAACCTGAGTTTGGCTAACATCTCGCGCCCCAAGCCTCCAACAGCGTACGTTAAAGCACCTACGCTGCAGACAGACAGACTAGCAGTGGTAACCTTGAAGATTTTAAAACCCAGGTTTGGATTGCCCAGGTTCNCCCTTCGCGACCCATGCTTTAGGAACCACCGCTCTCGCAGCAGCCTTGATACTGCGTGACCTTTGCACTTTCGCTGCTCAGCTTGTGTTGTTGGGCGTTATCTGTGACGTTTCTCGAAAGAGGTTAAAAGGCAATGATCGTTGGGTGTCGCGCAGTTGACTTCCAAGAGACAAGGCGAAAAATGCACGCGAGGAAGGTGGTGTATCGCGAGTGATGCAGCAGTTATCAGTAATTCTACCAAGAAATAGACCACTTTCCCTCTTAAGCTGACTAAAATTTAGCCAAAAATAGCTGTCAATCTACAAGCGTTGTACTCAACAGTCTCTGCCATCCTTACCTGTGCTTGCTTGAAAGGCTAGACTGCTGTGATCATGAAACGCGGAAAGATTTCAAAATTTATATTTTTGGCGGCTGGCAAGAAAATGCCTTTCCAGGTGAAACCGTCGAACAGCAACAAATACAAAACAGCCGGTTGTCTGGGAGATCTCCAACATTGTTGCCATTGTTACGAAACGCATGGTCAACAAACAGTCTATGTCGTGCGCGGCATATATAACGCAAGTCCAGCAGTGAAATGTTCCGATCAAACTATCGAAAACGCCGTTTTTCAGATTCGTGTTTACTGTATGTGACGTTTGGCGTATACGGATCCATCAGCAAGTTCAAACACATCAGTCTGATGTGTTCGAAGACAACCCTCTACCAGTAATTACCTAAATACCAGGCGTAGTTTATATCAAAACGTTTTGAATGTCAACTGCAACTGAGTGTTGCCAGGTGAGCAACTGCATCAATGGCATGGCGAAATACTTGTATAGGTCGCTTACACTGGTCCTGTTTTGTTTGGATTGCTGAAAGGTTTAATACCTTTTCCTACATTTTAACGTTAAGTTCTTAGCATCCGACTGTGTTTTAGGTTTCATTGCAGCGAGATTTTGCAACCCTGTTTCAAAATGTGTTGCCCCAGGGTGCCAGCAACTACCTAACTGGAATTTGGTTGGTCAGCTCGCAGGATGTTGCTATTCAAATGTCATGACAATGCATGAACAACAAACAAACCTGAATCAACTTAAGTTGGCAAGATTTTAGCTTGTTTTATAGTACAATTTTAGTTAAACCATTAATCGAAGCAGGAAAGGGTTCCCTTCCTGAATCAGTCGAGGCACTGTAAGGAATCTAGGGCTGAGCGTCGAAATCCCAAGGTTTTGAACCTGTTTTGTTTTCGGTCATACTGTAGACCGAAACGTTTTTGAAGTTATTTCGGTCAGAATGTTTGACATTCTAGGCTAAAAAACAGTCTTATGGCGAGTTTCAGTACAACTGTGAGACAAATGACCGAAATATTTCAGTGACCAAAATGTTTCAGCAAAAATGACCGAAATGTTTCAGCGAAAAAAAATAGCTTTGAACCGTGACTACCCTGCCCCTTGGCTATAGCGGACCGTTTATAAGGGTAGCCTGGAACGCTATTGCAAAATCTGCAGTTATTGATGGTCCGTTGCTTGTTTCGCTTCTGGTTTTTATCTTAAACCAGTCCCCTCACTAGTATCACCCGCGGCACGCATGGCGTCGATCTCATGGCAACGTCTACAAGCGCTTTCAAATCTTTCCTGTGTTTTGAATGAATCCCATCTCACAAAACTGCATTCGTCATATTTTTTGTTGCGCTTCGCAGAGGTGTGGACTGGACACACATTCGCGAACGTCCGGCCGCCATCATCCCACACGTGAAGAGTCTCACCGACACTTCAAATTTCGACGAGTTCCCGGAAGAGGAAATAAAGCTCGGTGTGTATTGTCAGGCCGCGCGTTGACTGTGGACCCCGCGGATCGACTGTGAGATGAGCTTGCTGCAAAATCTCTTCGCCAGATTTGTTTGAAACAGTCTTATTCAAACAGGAAACAGCAGCAAAAATGTTATGTTGTGTTTTTTTTTTAACAATTACGTGCTGTAGAACCAACGCGATGTGCGAATTTTTATGAGCAATCCATTTTCTTCGGAGCTGTAAGCAACGCTTCAAAGCTTGCTCGTAAACTGAACGCACGGCGCGTCACTGGATAGTCTGTAAGAAACAACGACTAACGCTCATTTGCGGTTAACTGTAGGCTTAGTAGCAAGTGAAACAGCTTTGACAGTGCCATTAAAAGATCTAGATTCGCTGTAAGCTTTTAAGGTATCAGTCGACTGGACTCTGCACATACCTGTTTTCAAGTAACTATAGTCTCCACAAAGATGAAGTGTTTAAATCCATCAGCAAATTTTTTAAGTAGGAAATTCATTTCATGTGACACTACGCATCTTCAGTCCTGCAACCTGCAAGCAATGCTGAAGGCGAAAGTAAGAGCAGAGAAAACAAGCAAGCTTAATAACTGTAATGAATATAAATCAGAACACAAGTTGTCGACAAATAAAATGTATATCAGGGTTTTTTTAAAGTAAATGCTAGGTACCCGATGTGAACCTGTAGGGACCCGATTTCTCTGATTCTAGGGACCCGATGCTGATTTTCTCTGATTGTAGGGACCCGAATCGGGTCCCTAAAGCGCCTTTAAAAAAACTGTGTATATAGTCTTTCCCAAACAATTGTTTTCACCAGAATACTAAATGATCAGGGTTATTGATGCAGTGATGATTGTTGCAGAACCAACCAAGCGTAACCTCGTTTGGGAAACTCTGCTGCTGACTTAACTCAGGCGTTAACAACAAACTCTGGCCACCAAGATCGAAAGTAACTTTTCTCTAAAAAAACAAATTAGACCAGCCTTGTTTACGGATGAGATCGTTCGTGCTGTGCGAAGTTTTACGGAGATCTCGTTTGCATTGAGACATTGGGGCGATCCAACAACGGCGACCGGTTGGAAAATTTCAACATTAATTTGCGGCAAAAAAAGCCACGAGGCTTATTTGTCCGGGCGGAATTTCGAACAACGCGTTTAACCGCTCCCTGAACTGAGATCAGTAAACGCAGACTGCAAAAAATCACAGCTGCTTGATCGGTGCTCACGTTTCGCAGAATCACAACAGAGGTGTGCCTGATGATGGCCAGTGGGCGCCAGGAAGTAAAGACGATACTTGACACAAAGCGTTTGTTTTGATCAAAGCGAAGCTGCCACATTCGAAGTGTTTTAAATACTGTTGACGATGTTTGAACGGCGTGCGCGCTGTTTGTCGTTGCAGACCAGATCGACGAGTCCAAGGACTGGGTTTTCATCAACTACACCTACAAGCGCTTCGAAGGCCTCACGCAACGCGGAAGCATGCTCATGCCTTGACAACGAGCTCACGTGTCTTGACAACCAGATCGACGCGAAGCGAACAGCGTTGCTGTTCCTTGACCAAAGGCAGCGCGAATACTTTGAAACCACCCCCCAAACGTTTTTTCTCAATCTTTCTGTTCCCAGATGCTTGGAAGCGGTCAAGGACGGCCGAACATGGCACTCCGGTCGGTCGCGGCCACGAGCGGCCAAACCTGCTGATGAGAAAGGACTTCTTTTATACATCTGCGGCAAAAGTCCGCGCCCCCCCGGTTTGCGCTTTTGTAGTTGCGTCCCGCAACGCTGATGCGTTCGCTTTCGAACACTTTTCGACCAGCACCGTTGGCGCATTTCAAGACTGCGCTCTGACATTTACGCGTTTTTTAGCCTTAGCAGCAACAAGCGTTGTCGTGGTATGTGTTTTTTTACACAAAACGTAGAACGGCGTATCGATGCGAACATAACCATTGTCTTTACTGTTCGGTAATCCTGACATGTGCAGGAATACTATTCGCGTGTTTTGCAAGTAGGTAGATTATGTAGTTTCTAGCGGAAATCAATGCCACTCTGCTCTGCGGATTGGGTCTTGACTAAAGTCCGCACGTTCTTTCTTCTGACTCAGTGCTTGCTGACAGATAGTTTCAACAATGACGCTTTTTTAATAGTCAAATAATTGAACACGTGGACATGGATGAAGTGCTGGAACGCGAAGCAATTCCCTCAGGGAAAATTTCCCTTTGCTTTGTTTTTGTTTAAAAAAAAAACGTGTAAACTTGGTTTCTCACACAATGTTCGTTCAATAACGGAATGCTGTAGAGTCTGTCGTTCTCAAAATTTTCAATTTTTATATTTATGTAGGTCCAGACTGCTGCAAAGCCTCGGTTTTTGTAGCCATGGGCGTCGGAAGGAGGGGTAGAGGAGGCCTTGGACCACTTTTGGCACCTCCTAGAAAAATATTTTTGGATGCCTCTGGAAACTTCCACTATTAGTCCCCCCCTGGAAAAAATTCTTCCGACGCCCATGTTTGTCGCCATGTTGTTCCTGAATTTTGATGGTGCGCTTGTGGGGTTTGAGACCCGGGCTCTCGTCCCAAAACGACGTGACCTCGCGTGACCTCCCCATACCGACCTCCCCATATTGCCCTCCTCGGTTCGATCCCCGCG
>JGI24159J19872_10003300_pt1 | contig 19993 bp, 12 predicted proteins | sample Ectturendosymbi4_FD_19872 | JGI IMG/M metagenome (IMG submission 19872) | reverse complement strand
GCCACGCGTCTACTCGTAAAGAATGCTTCTTTGGTGACGAGTCAATGGCAGCAGCACCGCGCATGAACCATTTCCTTGCGCTTAACGTTTAACGCCGAGCACGAGGCTGGACAGGCCGCAAGCACCATTCGTCAAGTCTTCAGTATGACCCGGGCGGGAATCGAACTCAAGCTACTGGTTTGGCGGCGCGTGCTCAACCAGCTGTGCCACTTAGCTGGTACGTGATAGCTCCTTATTAAAGAAACGTGGAGAGCGATATAGGTAGGTAGATTTCCGGCAGTCACGGTTCGTTTCGTACCAAAGCAAACAGAGGAAGGCGCTTTCGCCGAAGCAAACTCGCATACACTTCGCGCACGCGAAAAAAGTCACGCCTTTTTGGGGGGTAAGATTTTTGTTTATATTATATGTTAATTATAAATTTCTGGGTAGCCTGCAATAAAATTTGGGGGGCACTTCCCCCGAATACCCCCGTGGCTACGGGTCTGGGTTTTACTCACAAAGTTCACCTTTTGCGACGACACTCTCGAATTCAGACGAAAACAGCAGCACCGATTATTATGCCGTCACACTACCTTCGTCGGCTGCTTTCTTGGTGAGAATCAGACAGCCGTTCTTTCCCGTGAACTTCAATACTTTGCCAACATGGCAGGCGGTCAGGGGGTTGTCCCCAGTGATCATCGTCAACTGAAGGAAATAAACCGGAAACGCAGCATCAGTCGCCACCTTGCGAGCACGGGGACCTGTTTCTCTGACGAGTTACGTTCGATGGAGTTTCGGAATAAAACCTGGTTGTTTACTCGCATCGTTGACACACGACTTCGAAACAAGGTCAGATGAGAGAAGCAGTATGTAGGACACCGCATTTGCAAAAAATATAGTTGTGCTTCTTCAAAGGATGTGAGGTAGGGTGGTTCTCGTAACAGCAGTCGCTGAGTTATGTCAAATCCAAGTTGTTTTTTATTTCGCTGAGACATTTCAGTCATTTGTCCCATAATAGCATTAAAACTCGCCGCAACAGTATTCACTAGTCTATATTTTCAGACAGTATGACCGGATTGACTTAAATTTTTTCGGTCATTGAAAAACTTCGGCCTATGACCGAAAAAAAAACTGGAATACAACACTAATGAAACGATGCTGATGCGTGAAAGGACGCATCAACGATGAACACATGTCAGAAACAATGATGGGAAAGTTCACCCACCGCACTATTTCTGCTTAACAACGAGAAGTCAAACAAAAATCTAAAAAGTTTGAATCAAAATAAAGGTGGCCTTAAAGCAAGCTTTCCAAGCCATGCGATCCAGTGAGCAATATGTCATCAACGACAAACGTCATAATCCGGATTTCCGAGCAGCAGATGTTTCCAGAAGCAGCAGACGGGAAAGCGACGCCTGAGCGTTGCGGCACTTACGTGATGAGAAGCGTTCTTGAGTTCCTTCATGATGGTCTTCGAGTCACTCTTCAGCGGACAGGAGATGACCACGAAACCAGCGAATGTCAAATCCTTTTCGACGTCGCCGCGCTTCAAGTTCCTGACCTGTGGTTGGACGAAAATGAAAATCACATCATTACAAGCGATGGTCATCTACCTATCTTATATTATCTTCGCAGTAGTATTAAGAGTGGAAGAACCGCACACAAAACACAGCGCAGCTTGGTCGTGTTTGTGTGCGACAAACGAGGTAGCAGGGCGCCATTATTATTCAGAAATGTCAACAAAACAACAGGTTCAAAGAGAAAATCGTGTTCAAAAAGTCCGTTTTTTTAAAGAGCTGCAACGAAGTAAACTAAGCATTCTATTTCACAGTCTGCAAATGAACGCCGGGACGCAGTTTTCATACTCGCATTTAATTCCTGGGTCAACTATTCCTCAAGCAATTGCGGTCTTAGAGCCGTCGTCGGCAGTGACCAGTGACAACAGACAAACGTTTGAACAACAACACTTGCTTAACAACAACACCACTTGCTTGTGCGTGTTGCAATCACCACGTGCAAGAAAAATAGTGGTTCTACCACAAACCGGGGTTACACACGCAAGCGACACGACGTACCTGCTGGGATGACAGGCCTTTGCCAAGGCTTCGGATTCCGAGAGCGAGAACTCGCGCGCCCTGCTGGGACAAGGTCTGGTGCTGCTGGTCGTACGTCACCGGCACCGACGTGAACTGCAAGAGAACGCACACGTACCAGTTCTGAGGATGACCAAAATTTTTGAAAACCGGCCGCTGTCAACACACAAATCGCCACTGCCAACACACAAATCCGACCTTAATTGACCTTTTTCTTAAGAATGACAAGTTTGACCAGAGCGAAAAAACGAACGGCGAAAATCTGGCAAGCAGCACTAAAAATCTGGCAAACAGCACTAACAATCTGGCAAACAGCACTAAAAATCCGGCAAACAGCACAAAAATCTGGCAAAAAAGAACTAAAAATCTGGCAAACAGCACTAAACTCACCATCGGTTTGAGAGTCTCGGCCGCACCTTTCACTGTTACCAGATAGGTGAGCTCCACGGAGCCGAGCTCCTCTTGGGAGACGATGGTGCTCATACGCTGCCGAAAAGATCTTGTTGACAAAATACGGAGATTCCCGCAACTAGAACCAGCGGCCAGAGGTGGCCACGAATCTGGAATGCCGGAGTCGACTCCGGCAGGATTCTGCGTTTTTATTTCGGACTCGGATCCGGTGTCAAAAATTTTTGAAAAACCGGACCCGGAGTCGCCTTTTGTTTAAATTTTAAAAATTTTTGAAAAACCGGACCCGGAGTCGCCTTTTGTTTAAATTTTAAAATTTTGATTTCGGACGCGGAACCGGATTCAAAAATTTCGGAACAGGAGCGGAGTCGGAAGATACGACCCCGGCCACCTCTGCCAACGGAATTATCAATGGTAGGAGCCCCGGGCTGCAGGCTCCCAATGTACGATTGTTGACCCCCAGCTGGGAATGGGTGAAGCCACCCTTTTCGCTGACAGTGTCTCCCGTTTTAGAAATTAATGGAGAGACCTTCCGCGGAGGGAGGGCAAAACCACACGTGCATTCAAAGTAACAAAAAAGCTTTCTACGAAATGACTGGGTTGAGAACTTTTAGTTGAATGATGCATTGATAAACTCGATTTATCGACATACCTTCAACACGGAGCTGAAGTGGAAACGTTGAACAACTTTCAGTGGCTGCAGGCCGGGCGTCTTCTTGCGTGGTATGACGACATCACCTGCGCAATGCATTACGTGTTGCGGTAGATCGTACGCTGACTACAACAAGCGACGCAAAGAATCCGCAGGAAAGTGTACACGCGAACAGTAACAACGGTATTTAAGTTCCGCAGCATATCTCGAAATTCAACCAAATTGTGTCAGAAAAGAAGAACAGAATTACAACTAACCGAGTTTAAGGCTGCCCTCAGACAAATTTGACAATGATGCTTTTGTTAATCTTAAAACTGTTTCCTTTTCTGATGACATATCCCTTAACCTAGCCTGTCCCAACACCTTTTTGGAGCGCTGTGCTTGGAAAAAGTTTTTTTTTTGCATTAAGACAAAGCGATCTCTCGCCTTCAAGATCACATATCGTTCGTAACAGTCGACCTCAGTGTGTTACGAATCGAACGTAACGACAATCAAATGAGTTACTCGATTTTCAAGATTAACAACAAGCACTTCAGAACGCAAAATCGAACACCCAAGTCCTAAGAAAAGGAAGATGCCAAGTGGTGGTGTGGCTTCAGCATCAACGGGACCCTATGGCAAAAGTAACTTATTCCCCAGGGCCATAGAGTCAAATTCATCGGCTGCGACTATCGGACTTGTTCGAAGTGAGTTACAACACCAGCTGCTTGTACGGCGCACCTTTGGTAAGGTTCCACTCGACTGCTTTCAGCATGGCCTGCTCCAGGGGGTCACCAACCAAGTCGTCCTCCATGTTCACTAGAGCGTGACACGTTGACAATACCTGAAATAGTGCTGGTCAAAGTAAGCTGTCCGATAAATGTACAGGCAGCATTCGGTCAAGTTTCCTGTTGTCTGATAGCCATGACGTTTGCAACAGACGTTTGGACCTGTTAGCAGCAGTGGTCGGGAATCGATCTTTCCATCTTTCGCCTGAGAGGCGGACACCGTACCACTGGGATGTTGTAGTTTATTAAAATCACTACTAGTGTCACGGCTCAATATTTCTTAAAGAACAACTTCTTTGCACTCACAGCGTCATTTCTTGTAGTTTATCTAGCAGTGGTCGCCAATAAAGGAAATCGGAAAAAATGGGACGGACTCCTGCCTGTTTTAAATGCAACTTACCTTTTGCGTGATTACTGGAGAACTAGTCACGGCACGCAGCTCCGTCGAGTCTTCATCATCGTCGGAGGAAACGCCTGAACAAAAGTTGTTACCGGTGGTCACCAATCACGAGTTATTGGTTAGAAATTACTGTCATGCATTAAATACAAGAGAAACTTTACCTGCTATGCCCTCCACCACCAAGCTATCACTGGTCAGGGTGCCGGTTTTATCGAAGCAGCAGATGTCAGTCTTGCCAGCGAACGGAATACGAAAGGGTTCGGTGCAGTAAACGTCTGCGAACGACAGACAGATAGTATCCGGTTCAGGCAGCTGCGAACGAACCGAACGCACTTGAAAAATGCGGTTCTGTGTTACGACACAAGCAAATGTTTTGAACAACGCCACCCGCTGGCAACTATACTCACGCAGTTTGGAAAGGGCAAGCAGCGACGAGTTGACGGCGAGCGACAGTTCTATTGGCAACTCCGGCGGGACCACTGAAGTCAGTATCAAGACGCAGTTTAAGATTAACTTGTAGCGGCTCCGTTCGGGATCGGCGCTACCTGCGTACAGGAGCACGCTGCTGTAGTTGTAGAAATAAGTCCTCGTTCGTCCTCGCGAAGAGGTCTTGCCAACTAATACAATCGTTTTACAGCACTGTTTCGTCGCTTCTTACTAGTGGTCATCCCAGTAAAACCATTTGGCTGCAAGTGTAAGTCTTGTTTCTACTTTAAGACACTAAATATGGAAACTGGAAGTTTTACCATCAGGAACAGGAAGAGTTCCAACGTGTTTGTATACCATCTCAAGCTAAAGAAATGCATAAGTGCTCTACTGCAGCCAAGAGCTGAGAAAAAGTTTTTTTTCCTGATAATAGGTTTCAAATAAACTGATTTTTACAGTTTTTTTTTCACAAAAAACAACTTTAGCGCGTGTATTCAAACAAAACCGCACAACAGCTTTACAGTAGAATCGGATGTTTAAGCCGTACGCATCAAACGCACGGCCGAGCATTAACGCGAGATTGGTTGGAACATTTTTCACACACTCCACTGACCAATGGGTGACGCGACTTGGGAAGTCCGTGAACCAGCTTTTACGTTTTCCGCACCAGTCAAGACACGCGACAATAATTTGAGCGCTTGCAACAGACTCAACATGACTTCGCGCCGTTTTCGGCTTTCCAGCTGCTCACCTACTATCCAAACGTATGACGAAGCAGCAATTGCGAAAATCAGCAAAAACATAATGAATGCGAATGTTTCAAGGTTGTTGGCGGTGACGCGCTTGACTCCGAACAGGATCGTTCTCAGTAATTTTCCCTGCAGCGTAAAAAAGCAGCAAGATGTCAGCGAAAGCATCAGAACAACCAAAGCGCAAAAGAACACATAACACAACATTCTATGAAAGTGGCCACACATTGCACTGCAATGCGCAACACACTACGCAGAATAACATCCGTCGCCACAGCAGAGGAAATAACTTAAAGAATCAAGCGGTCAACAACCGACTAACAGCCAATCGATGAAACTGCGTCCGTGCAAACCTTCAACGTGCTGAAACCGGTATGCAGCACGTTATTTACACACCTGCGACGTGCTGAAACCGGTATGTAGCACGTTATTTACACGCCTGCGACATGCTGAAACTAATACGCAGCACGTTATTTACACACCTGCGACGTGCTGAAACCGGTACGCAGCACGTTATTTACACACCTGCGACATGCTGAAACCAATACGCAGCACGTTATTGACACACCTGCGACGTGCTGAAACCAATACGCAGCACGTTATTTACACACCTGCGACGTGCTGAAACCGGTACGCAGCACGTTATTGACACACCTGCGACGTGCTGAAACCAATACGCAGCACGTTATTTACACACCTGCGACGTGCTGAAACCGGTACGCAGCACATAGCCAACACAGCCATTATCCGGGGGACGCGAGACGCCTTCCTTGATCGCGGTGTTCGCGGTTCGGGCGGGGGGTTCGTGCTGCACGATCCGCGTCCCGCCGTTGATCAAGTGGAGTCTGGTGTGTGTGGGGAGGTCGAGCACGGTGTCTCCGTCGACATTATCGACTGGTTCCTTCGTACAAAAAGCGGTTCTGGCAAAAGCGGCGCTGACACGTCTCTCGACGAAATAAACTGTAGCTGCGTTTCGTCGCCGTTGACGTCTCGCGCTTTTGACAATCTGCCCCGAGCATATCAAGGCCTCTTTTTTCCGTTTTAGACGCTTGGTCGCTGCATTTCAGAAAACTAATACAAAGATTCATATACGATATACTTTTTACTTCCGTAGTCTGCTCCTCGTTCCAATTACAACTGTAACGCTTGAAAACGTTTATAACCATCAAAATGTTGTGAAGTCTTCAACTGGAGCCCCTTATCTAAACCGACATCAACCGGGAATGCCCCGAAAAGTCTCCACTCGACCGAGCTACTAGCACTAATGGCTCCCGGGCCACAACCAGCTGAAATTTCGGGAGGAAATGATTTAACTTGTTGTACCTAACAACTAAGAAACTTATTGGCGCTTTGACAATGTTTTTGAAAATTTCGGGTGAAGGCAATTGCCCATTGCCCTCTGGTTGCGGACTTGGACGGCTCCAACACTGAAAAGATGCAGGCTGCAACGGTGGATGCGTCATAGACAGGTGACAAAATTTTCTACTTGGAGTGATGGGTTAACCAAAAACATGCACCCCTCCAAAAAATCCCGCCGCTGTTAAAGAGCTGTTTGTCGTGCGACCTGCAAAGCTCCGATTTCGCAGAGGAAGTGGTTTACATCAGACATCCCCAAAGAACCCCGTCCGTTGGAAGTCTGAAATTCGCTTCTGACCTTTTAAAACGACTTGCTTTTGACGGAAGGTTCGGTGTCGAGTGGAAGAGCGCGACAAAATAAACAACGCTTACCTTCATCTGCGGCACGCTCTCGCCAGTCAGCATCGCCTCGTCCACGATCACCCTCCCACGCACCAGCAGGACGTCGCACGGGACATTTCGCTCCGAACCGGCTTCGGTGGGCGATCGGGTCAGGGATATGACGTCGCCGGCCACGAGACGGTCGCTCGGTACCGGCCTCCACTTCCGGCAACGATAGACCTGAGAACCAAAACCGTGCTTGCAGCGCACGCTGCTGTTTTCGAAAGTAGCGAAAATAAAGCGCCGCGCAATGTTCGGCGCGATCAAGGAGTTACGGCTCGTTGCGTAAAATAAAATCGTTTAAAGCAAATTCGAGAGACCGAAACAAGCCTCTAAAATTTTTCCAGCGATCTCTCAAAATCCAACAGATCCTCGCTTTTCCACCACCGGCACCAAATTCCACTAAACCTCGTTTTACGACCATCTTGGCATTTAGCTAAAATGGCTGCTGTCTCTCAAAATGTTTTAGCAGTCACCAAGGTCAAACCTTGAAAAGCCTGGATACATACATACGCCTATCCAGGAAAACACAAGACGAACCTGCACTTGATAGGGTTGATTTCCCATCTTTCTGATTTCAGCCATATTTCTCAGTTGTTGGTAAACAAGGGAGGCCTCGAAGGCAACGAGCATAAACAAAGTAAAAAGTGAATAATACCAATATTCATCTAAACACCAAAGGACAACACAAAACACCTGTAAAACAGAGATCGGCAAGCAGTTAGTTGTTAGTCGTAAAACCTTGTCGACGTAACAAGTAATGCTACTAAACGCATGGCACTTCACTAATTAAAGAAGCTTGGGACGCGCGGCTGCACTACCTTGAGACTAAGTTGATGAATGCACAACATGACATGCGTTGAAAATACTTATACCTGGAACACGAAGAAAGGGGCAGTGGCTCGCTCCAAAAACAATTCTTTGAACTCTGGAATTACCATCTGCATTCTGCAACGCAAAACCACATAAAACTCGTTAGTAACATATAAATTACCTTAGTCCACTAGTGTACTGTACACGGTATGGCATATGCATTTTAAAACGAGATCTCACCCTGTAAGTACATGGCAACTTAATGTTCATCACAGCAATTCAATTAAAAACATAACCCTCTCCGCAGCTTTTTTGAATTGCTTAGGGATATGTAAAAAATGGCTGTTATTAACATAAACACAGCAGACACACTAGGAAACAAGACTAAAAATAATGCTTTCAATTGAAATCTGGCTGTAGCCACTAGCCAGGTACAGACTGGGACACATTCTCATTTTTTTAACGTGACGTGAAAAAAATATTTGCTCTCATTCTGGCTGGCACTGTCATTGCTCTGTGACATAGGTTACGTAACAATGATTGAGAAGTTCTCATGAGAACTTTTGCATTGTTTCGTAACCCATGTCACTCACAAAGCAATGATAACACCAGTTAATCCTCTGCGTACTAGGCTCATTCATATTAGCCCAAGTTACTGGACAACTGTTTTGTTCGTATGAAATTATTCTCGAATGGGAAATGTCCGTTGGATTGGAATTCAAAGTCATTGTTCTATGCAACCTATTGCTTCAAAAAAATATTCAATCTGATACGAATTATATATTTAACAATACTTAATCGCAGAGGGCAGCTTGGGCTCATCCGGTAAAGCACCAGAGGACATATACAAGAGAATGAAACTAAGAAAAAAGATAAAAGCAGGGGCAGCTCAGGCTCTGACAGATGAGCCCAAGTAAACCTCTGTGCACAAGACCCATTCATGTTAGCCCAAGTTACTGGACAATTCATCGTTGGTTGGAAATTATTCTCGAATGGCGACTGTCCACTGCATTGGAATTTAAATTCAATGTTCACTGCAAATCCATTACTTGAAAAACATTAAATTTGATGAATTATATTTGAAAAAAACTTAATCACTGAGGGCTGCTCAGGCTCTAACGGATGAGCCCAAGTAGCCTAATGCACGAGAGAACGTATTCAAGAGAATGCCTACTGCGAAAAAAGATGAAAGCACAGCACAGTCAGCTGATTCCTTGAAAGCATACAGAAAACCTAGTGCTTCTGCCTACTATGAATGATATTCTGTGATTCAAGTCACCTGCACAATGAACACAAGGCCAGACATGAAACGAAAATATATGAACACTGACAAGGCCCAATTGAAAAAGCCCAAGTTAAGAACCTTAACCAGTGAAGTGTGTGGTGGCACAAATGTACAAAGTAAGCAAGCTCACGTTCTACAATATAAATCATAATTTAAGACTCAGGCTGAGCCTGAGTGCTGCAGTCGCCACTGATTACAACCCCATTGAACAGACTGTTACGGCTGTGTTTTTCACCCACATGTGCTACTCAAAACATCCACATTGGCTGAAAACAACCACGTTCAACACTGCGCTCAGCTGGAAATGCTTAAACATGTTCCTGAATCATCTGTTTCAAAAGTAACGTGAGCAAAATACTGGGAAAAATCTTCCACTTTGTTTTGATGTCAAAAGTGAAAGAAAAGTCTTTTCTCGGTAACCTACACACTCAGTAACATTCATCGCACCACAGAAAGAGTTTGGGAGCATACAGCAAGTGTAAAAATTTTCAACACCACCACTCATGCAAAACCCTCAGAACTAATAAAAACTCAAATCAATTTGCAGCAAAACCTACAAGATGAGTACAGGCTGGTTACAAAATCTGCTGGGGTGAATGCCAACAAATACCTAGGCTAGGTATTGGCTAAATACATCTGTTAGCCTCTCAATCCAGTGCTGTGGACTAGTCCATTGCTCAAATGATTTCAATAAACGCAATTTGTTTTTCACATAAATTTATAATAATTGATGCAAACAATCCATTTATCACCTAGTCCTAAGCTGGTCCACTGTTTAAGTTCAAAACCCAATGTGGCCCGCAAGTAAAAAGTTTGCACCTGCTCTTGGGTACAATTGTACTCTTTTCATAAGCCTCATGATTTTTTACAAGCAATGATCAAATTAAAGGCAATATGGCAACTAAAGCTTTTTATAATTGGCAGTGAATGTTTAGAGGTGGATTGTTGATATTGAACAACATGGATCATTGCAATAAAACAGTCAATACATTTCGGTTTGTCACTCTATAATCAATATGCAAGGATGCAGGGTGCATGTTTAAACAAAGGTAGTAGCATGGCGACTAAAAAGCAGACGACCCTAGGAAAGTATTTTTCGTCAAATGCTGTAGGGTTGACGAATGGCGATGTCTTCATAGTTGACACAAAGTGCCAAAGCGGCTTACAATGCGTGTTGTAAAAAACAATGGAATCGTGTACAGTATTACCTAATTTCAAAGTACCTGCAATTTTCTGTTACATAAATGTTACCCCTATCAAAGAAACTTACACATTATCTCCACAAACATCCTTAGATGCTCCATAAGCTGATTCATCTGGAAAACCTCGCCAGGTTTTGTAATGTTCGAACGTCTTATTGATAGGAAATTCAACAGGTTGGAAACACTTCTTTTCCTCTCCATCATAAACGTATGTTACCTAAACGAACAAAAAGACTTTCTTGCTAGGAACCAGGGTTGATAAAAATCATGAAACAGATTTTTTTGATGTTTTTATTTACTGTGTAGAGGGTGGCCACCAAACAACTAGTAATTTTAATTAACCCTTTAACGACCGCACAGCCCAATATATTTGCTCATCCTTTCTTGGCCATAAATCGCCAGCCGCTGGAGCTAGAGAGCTGTTCAAACCTTCTACGGATTCAGCAAGTCTTCTAGTTGACATTGAAAAATTTTTTTTCGTTTTTGGTTTGGCGTTCGCTGGGGGGAACGTCACAAGTAGGAGTGTTTTTGCATTTTTTTGGCCACCTTTACCTGACCCTGGGCCTCAACCCATTGACCCATTCTTTTGGCTCAAGTTTTTTTCAGAAACTAGGCCAAAATCTGCGTCTTTAGAGCCCTTGAATGGCTTTCTAGCATATCCGTAGCCAAAATTATGGATAAAAAAACAAAAATTGGTGAAAATTTCTGCACCCAAACCCCAACATGGGGCGGAATACACCCCTTTTGTATATGGCCAACACTCGCCAGCGGATTGAGCTAGAGAGCTGTTCAAATCCGCTCTGAATCGGGAAAGACTGAAAAAAACAATTTTTACCATGCGATTTCGGCCTTTCTGGCCATGTTTACAAAACCATAGAATGTTTTGACAGGTCTGTCAAAACATTCCATGACGTCAACGTCTGGTGGGAGTTCAAAAATCAAGCCGAATCAGAGATTTAAATGCATTCTAGGCTATAGTACAAGCTTTTAGAGGGTTTGATGGACATTCTAGCGTTTCTAGTTGATAAGTTATGGCAAAAATGGTAGAATATTAAATAGGGAAATCCCCACTAAAATCCCCCGGGAGTTTCCTGTCATATTTGGAATATTTTTGGCATAACTTTTGAACCAGAAATGCTAGAAACTCAATCAAGGGCTCTAAAACCGTGTATTCTCGCCTAGAATCCAAAACTATTGCAAGCCAAAATATTGGCGCATTGGATCGGATGATGACGTCGTAAAATTAACCAAAAAACATACCCTTGTCATTTTTTTATTCTAAACTACACCATGCCACTAGTCATTACAGGGTTTGAACAGCTCTCTAGCTCAATCTGCAGCCGATTTATAACCGGCCAAAGTTTGCCTGAAAAGGGCAAAATATGCATTTTTTAAACCCTTTGAATTTTGCCAAAAACTGGGTTTTTGACCCATAATTTTGGCTATAGATATGCTAGCAAGTCAATCAAGCGCTCTATAGACGTGGATTTTGGCCTAGTTTTCAAGAAAACTTTGATTCAAAAAAATGGGTCAAGGCCCAAGGCCAGGTAAAGGCGGCCAAAAATTCGAAAACATGCCCTCATTATGACGTCACCTTCAGAAAATGCCAAACTGAAAACGAAAAACGTTTTTTCTCGGTCTCAACTAGAAGACTTGTTGAATCCGTAGAGGGTTTCTACAGTTCTCTAGCTCTAGCAGCTGGCGATTTTTGGCCAAAAAAAGGCCGGCCAATCGCGGCCGTTGAAGGGTTAAAGAGTTTTATAAGTTTTTTTTGTGCTGTGTTTCTTCTAGTACAGCAACAGTTGCTATGATTGATAAAACTTTAATTGCTTTATATCTTGTGTTGTCATAAGAAGTCTTGCCTTCTTTAATAATAAGTGAAACCAATTAAAATACTAATTAAATGTGTCATAAAAATCACACAAAGCATTAAAACTGTGTATGATTTTTTGCTTGTTTTGTTGATTTTATCACTGATTTAAATGAAATGATTTAAATCAATCAACCCTGACCAGAAATAGCTGAACTTTCATTTAAACTTTTTTGCACTTATGCAAAATGCCTTGATGCAAATAAGATCATAACACCAGCACTGGTGAACAAAATGAAATATTTATTGAAATGCCAATACTGAAACTGACAGTTTAGTAATTTCATTGACACTTGGGCACATATGCATAAAATTTTAATGACCTATAATAATAATATATCTGTTTCATGAATCAAAAATATGTTCTATAACTATGGTTACAGTCAATAGCCTTCATATTTGATGGAATTTTAATGCACTTTTCACTTATGTCAATCTACACCCTCAAACTTATGGCATTTTAAGCTATGACTTTTGAATCTGCAAGGCATAGTGATTTTAGTCCACATGTTATTTTTGCAGTTGAATGACACAGAATCTGTGACCTCAGGTATGTGACTTTTCGGTCTGGGGAAATTTTGGCCAGACTATGAAATCATACAGAAATCTTACATGTTCACATTTTAATACAAACATACTTAATCAACGAAAAGTTTTATTTGAAAAAGCTACAAACATGATCCAAGATCCAGCAGTTAATCAGCATCAACATATGATTTACATTATCATCAGCAAGTAAATTAAATCATTATCAACATTTTGCAATTAAATACAAATTCTTCAAAGTCACAATTACAATTCAGATTTAATCGCAACCATGACTCCTCAAAGGGAGTTGGTATAACAGCATCTAGACTCTAGAGTGACATTTCACCTGCCTATAATCGTTTAATTAAAGGAATGTAAAGTTGTTTATGTATAGAAATGTGACCGAAATGTCACCAGACTGAAATGTCCCAGACTGAAAAGGCTCAGACCAAAACGACCAGAGCGGATCAGCCAGACCGAAAAGTCCTGTTTCGTGTGACCTCACAGTTGCTATGATTGATAAAACTTCAAATGGTTTCAACTTGTGTCGTCATTAGAACGTTTGGCCTTCTACACTAATACTGTATAGCAGAGGTTCCCAACCTGGGGTGCATGTACCCCCAGGGGTACATTTGCCTATCTGCAGGGTATATTCATTGTGCATTTGTAACAAATTCAATTTGAGACATGAAAATGGAGTATACCTTTGTAGTTTCAAGATTCTAAAACTTCTACTAAAAATTCAGTAGAATTTTAGTATTTTACTCAGGTTTTTTGTCATAGGAAATTTTAGAGGAACATGCTCATCTATCAAAATGCTAAAGAGATACATGTTCAGAAAAAGGTTGGGAACTCATGCTGTGCAGGCTATGTGAAAACCTATTAGAATGCTAGTTAAATGTGTCATACACATCATGCAAAGCTCCAAAACGATATGATTTTTTTCATTTTTGATGTTTGATTTAAATCATGATTTTTATTGCTTGATTTCAATCATGATTTAAATCACTTACTGAAATCAAATGATTTAAATCAATCAACCCTGCTAGGAACTGCATAAATTATGCTGAGAATACTTTGGAATTAGGAATGATGCCTCAAAATTCCAACTTTGCTGACCCAATTATGTGCAAAGGCAGTCTTCAAGTCTAATTTTCCTAGATTTACCAATAAAAACAAGATTTAACACTAAACTAATTGCAACAAACCTTTTGAAACTCAATCCATATTTTGCTTTTGATATTAGAAATACTTCGCTTGTGCACAATAACTAGTTCAGTAGAACCATTGTGGACAGTAGGTGTAACTTTGGCAAAAGTTGCAGATAATGGATTGGAAACCTGAGAGACATGAAATAATATCACTTTGCATGTTAAATCCGCTTATAAACTTTGCAGAGTTTAAGCAGATGGCTTGTAAGCAGGGGACTGCTTAGATGGCTTCATGCATGGTACAAATGTTACTGCTTTGCACACAAATGTTACTGCTTTGCACTATGAAAGACCAAATAATGACAATGAAAATACAAAATTTATAAAACTCTTTCTACAGCTTGACACTTTGATGGCCGGTTTAGGAATATATCGTACCTAGGGCTCAAACGGATCGGCCAGTCTTCTAGTCTGCACTCAAAAAAAGTTTTTGGTTGGGGGGTGCAGATTTTTGGTGAGTGACGTCATAAGTGAAGTAGTTTTAGGGTCATTTTGGATCGTGTTGCCTGGCCTAGGGCCCAACCACTAGGCCAAAGTGTTTCGCTGAAGTTTTCATTGGAAACTAGGCTCGAGTCCAAGTCTTCTGAGCCTTTGATTGACTTTCTAGCGTTTCTGGTTCAAAAGGTATGATCTAAAATAAACTAATTAAATATTTTAATTAGTCAAATATTTTTACTAGTTTAGATCATAACTTTTGAACCTGAAACCCCAGCAGATCATCCAAAGTATCAAAAGACTCAGATTGTAGCCTAGTTTCCAGAAAAACTTCAGCGAAATACTACCACCTAATGGTTGGCGCCCAGGGCCAGGCAAAGTGGGTCAAGGTGGCCTAAAAGTCCTCTACTTATGACGACATTCACAAAAAACCAGCAACCCCAAGCAAAATATTTTTTCGAGTGCAGACTAGAACACTTGCCGCGTCTTTTGACGCTTCGACCAGTTCCGTAACCTAAGCGGAGATATTCCCGCGCAAAGTCGCATGCGTTTAGGCGGCTTTTTTTCCGAAAATCCCCAAATCCACCCTGGTGCCAAAATGTTAATGTAAGAAAAAATTTTACATTTTCAACAAAAAAGCATCATCAAAATGTTGACATTCAATAGATAACAACATCAGGGATGCACACAACTAAGTCTGCTTCATAAACAAAACAACTATTTATTTTTTGAAATATAAATAGAAATAATTACATAGTCATCTGGGTTCAATAGCTCTGTAACTAACTTGTTTTATAGATTTGGTAAAAAGTTCTAAAACTTTTTACATGACACTGAAGCAAGTTGATTTATAAAAATGTTAACATATGACTGAAAAACAACTATTAAACAATAAATGCTCTTGCTTATCATTAATTTCCGTTGCACTAACAATTTACATCTACAAATCAATACAATATCCTGAGAGGTTCAACACCATGTTAACACTCAGTTGTAACTGTAGTACATACCTTAGTGTATAGCATCAAACAGCGAAAGCTGATTGACCAAAAGCAGAACAAAACAACAAGAACTTGCAAACAGAGCACTATTGCACAATACAAAACAATATAGCCCAAGGATTCATCTCCAAATGTCAGCCAGCTATAAGCAGCAATTGCATATGCAATCACAAATGGAATGAGATATCCATGTAACAACAAGTGACTCTTTTTGAAGAGACGGATATCAGCTACTAAAGGATCTGCTACTGGTGTAACAGGCATACTTGGCTTTGGTGTCAACCCTACGTCTACACAAAAACAATAAAATTAGTTGGAGACAAATTTCCATACAAAAATAAACATGTGCATTTACAATAATATAACATGCAGACACCTGTAAATATTGCAAGCTTGCAGTGATCATCCAAATTCCAAATTGCTACCAGCTATGATCTCACTCAGTATACCTTTTGACTGCCATGATGAGTAAGCATCAAAGTTCACACAGTTTGCAAATATGTTTGATGTATACATAATGAAAATAGCTGAGCTTAAACAGCAATGTGCAGCAGAAAGCATTGCTTATCTTGCAGATACACTCATGGCCTAAGCCATATCACTGACCAACTTTGTGATCTGGTCACATATGTGTGTATGCAATAACTGAAGTTAAGCACCACGAAAAAAAGTCATTCATGTAATGTCTACCATGATTTTTAAAATACTACTGAAATGAAATGCACTCTAGCAAAGAATTCTATCTACAGATAACACATTTAAAAAAACAATGCAAAAACATAATTTTGCTGCTGATAAAAACAATTTAACTTCAACATCTCTTCATTTCAATTACACCTGTTTTTGTCATATTTTTTCAGATAACTCTCCGCCCAAAACATGAATTATGCTCTGACACATACGCCTCAAGCAAAAAAAAAACACTAAAAGAATACTTGTTTTGTTCTAAAAAATGGTGGAACTTTTGCAATATGGCAATGGTTCCCGAACTTGTTTGAGTCATTACTTAAGGTAACGATTATGTCTTATATTGCTCTCAATATTTTGTGTAATAAAAAGAATAGTACACAACATTGTGGTTTTGGTTCCACATTATCACCCGAAAAATTGCTTATTACACCCACTTTGGGAACCACTACACTATGGTATAGTTTCTGAAATGCATGTCACCTTTACCAGAAATGCAAATCATATTAATACAGAATGAAAATAATTCATGATAATTAACACCTTTGGCAGCAGGTGGATTTAGCTGTAAATCCTGTATTTTCACGCCACTTTGCAACTCCATAACTTGCCAGTTGATTTCGCCAGAGCAGTGGCTCCCAATCTTTCTCTGACAAAGTACCCCTTCAGCATTCCGACAGATGGGCATGCCTCTGAAATTTCTTTGATAAAAAGGCTGAGCAAAATAATGAAAATCCACTGAAATAAAGACACACTCTAATTTTATGTCTCAAAGTTAATTTGTTGCGGCTGTACAATGTACCCCTTCAGATAGCACCCCTAGGGATACATGCACAGGGATACAGGGAACCCCTGTGCTAGACAGCTGTTCGAACACTCAAAAGATTTGGCGGTTCAGTTTTTTTTTGTGGGTGATGTCATAAGCGGGATAGATCTTTATCTTTTTGGTCAAGGTTATCGCGTCCTAAGCCCCAACTGCAAGAGCAAAATATTTTGCTCAAGTTTTCAATACAAACCAGGCTAAATCTGAGTCTTTTGAGCCTATGATTTGCTCTCTAGCGTTTCTGATAAAAACTAAAAATTACTCAAAAAGATGTTTTACCCAAATTTTGTATATTTTACCCTTTGCAAAACGACTAATTTATTTTAACACCTTAGCTGCCAGGCTGTTTCAGCCTAAAAATCATCAGTTTGCATGTGTCTTTGCGTGGGAATAACTCTGGCGCCAAAAGTGCTAGAGAGCTATCCAAACCCTTTAAAGACTTGGCAAGTCTTCCAGTCTCCAATGAAAAAAATTTTTTTGGTTTTGGATTTTTTGTGAGTCACATCATGATGGTCATGCACAGCAGTGGGAAAAGTGATAATGGATGTTATGGAGTGGAAAGCTATGCACTATGTAACGTAACCATGGATTACAGAAGAGAAAGGTTTGTCATGGAGATAAAAAGCAATTTATATCAACACAGACAACAAGGAGGCAATACAGGTACCCATGGACCATGATGAAGTACTACAGTTGCATAAATACCCTGGGGGTATTTATTCCCTGCATTTTTTTTCGGTCATAGACTGAAATGAGTTTGAAAAGAGCGAAAATAATTTTGTCATTTCGGTCAGAATGTATGAAAATATAAGCTAATGAACACTGTTACAGCAAGTTTTACTACAACTGTGAAACAAATGACTAAAATATTTCAGTGACCAATTTGTCTCAGGAAGAAAAGACCAAAATGCCTCAGCGACAAAACAACCAGTGTTGCACCACAGCACATAGCATTGTTGCAACCTCTCAGTTGGCATTGCTTTTAATGTGTGGTTCACCACGAATGAAATGTGCGCGAAGAACAACAACCATATATATGAGGCATGAACAAGTAATAATAGAGTGATCGCGGCACATGAACTCTATTGTTGCTTGCTGCCACAGTGTGAAGCTTTGTGCACATGCCACTCTGGCTTTCTAATCGCAACAGCATACTCCAACGAGGTTGAAGAGACAAGGGTGGAAATCATCAGCCAGTCAGAAATTTCAGATATAACATGTTACAAAAGGTTAAACAATAAAGAGTAACCCAACAATGAACGAGTGAAGAGTACATGGAGGAAAAGAAAGTATGGTTATTAGCTGAGTTAAGTAAATAAATGCTTTAGGTGTTTTTACTTAACTCACCTACTAACCATACACCAGTGAGCGAATGAAACAACAGAACTATTTTACAAGAACAGGAAAAAATCCCATCATATGAATACAAACAAAGTTGGAAAAGCAAGCAATATATCCTCAAATTGAAAATAATAAATGAATGAAAAGGGACCATGGCAAACCTGAATCAAATAATACCAAGACATTTTTATAATTTTCAATCTGTAACTAATTTATAAAAATAATACTGTAGGTCTAAAATACTATAGGCTAGGCTTATAATGAAACGTTGTGATTTAATGCATCGCTCTCTGCCACATAACCCTATTGTTGTTCACTTCTTTCACCATTGTGCATGTTTCACCTCACATCTTTCACCTATATGCATGTTTTCATGAACTGTGAATTAATCACCTCTAGGATGTTTCTTTAATGGATCATGGTGCATAATTTTGACCTACAGAGTGCTTGTGTAGAATTATGCTTAGCAAAGGTGGCCACTGATCCGGAGTCGACTCCAGCAAGATCCTGTGTTTTTCTTACGGACCTGTTTCACCTGCTCATCCATACATACCTCAACCTTTCCCACCATCATGTGTGTCATGTTAGTGTCTATTGTATATTTGATTCAACACTTTGTGTTTCAGTAATATTATTTTTACTCTTTTTTGTTATGTCTTTTGGGCTTGCCACTCACATTGGTTAAATTGGTCACATGAATTAATATTTTGTCCCATATGTTATATTTGGTATAAGTTTTTTGTTTGTCTTTCATAATCTGATACTTCTGACTTCTGTTACTATACTTCTGCATGCATTTTGGCAAGGCAGTGGCTATAGAACCACCTGTGGATCTCATCATCATCTTTGAAACCTTAATCAACTGCTACTTGTAACGTGACAGTAACACACTATGAGAGTGCAGGAGGTTTGGTGGAAATGTACTAAACATAAAAGGTAATAAGCCCTTAACCTAAGAGCCAACCCTAACCGTATTGCTAACCCCTAAACCTAAACTTTAGAAACTTTTGAAATAAGTAAAGAAGAACTGGTCTCATGAATTGAAACGTGTAAGCACTACTACCAAAACGAAAGTCGCCAATGTGAGAGCGGAACCAAAAACCATTGGCACAGCAGACATAAATGCTACTGCTACCATAACAGTGCCACTTGAGTAACACACTCAGCGTTTTATTGAACCATCATGTCATACGAGGCAGTTCTGTAGCCACTTTCTTTTGACAAATTTTTTCATCTTCATTCTGTGCTACTTTAATTGTTTTTTGTATTTTTCATGCTACTCTTTATTTAATTTGCTTTACGACTAACTAATAATGCTGTAGGTATAAAAATATCAGGCTAATAACAATTCATTCATTTTTTTCTAATGCGTGAAACTAAAGAACATAGCCACAGGCTATACTACAGTAGTAAGTGAACAAATACACAAGCACAATTTTTTCCAGAACAGGAAAAAATCCCAATAAAAAATCCCAAAAGCTAGCAATATAATACCAAAGTTACGTGAGCCGGCAGTCGTCTAGCCGGCAGTAAATAAAACGGATCCGGCAAAATACCGCTAAAAATGCAGGCTGGATGTGACGGCT
>JGI24159J19872_10003298_pt1 | contig 19994 bp, 18 predicted proteins | sample Ectturendosymbi4_FD_19872 | JGI IMG/M metagenome (IMG submission 19872) | reverse complement strand
TAACGAGGGGGGGGGCAAAGGGGGCAAAATTCCCAGGGCGCCAAAAGGTCCCAACAATGTCACTAGTACATTCTTCGATACATCACATTTCTTCCGAAAGACCTCAGGNTCGAACATGGGGGCGCCAAACTTGCTTTTTTGTGGGGCCCGCAATGCTTTTAGTGAAANTTGAAATAGTCAACACTGATGTTATTTAGTTTNTTCACAGGTGTTTAAAAGTGCTCGGCCAACGNGGGAACAAACGAACGTAGAGACCGCTAGAAATGATTTGCCTATAACTCATGATNCCTTTCGCAGGAAATGAGATGTAAAAGCTGTTTCTCGTAACGTTCAGATACAGCCANTGTNGCGTCAGCGTCATAATGNGGCCATCCGGTTACTTTGTAAGTCCTCATTTGGCGCTCAGAGCAATTTGAGTTTGAGGTCCCGGGCTCAANNANANANCNTANGTTGAGAAAAACCTGTTTTTTTAAAAAAAAACACCTGCTTTTTGGGTTAAAAAAACATTTTTTTGTTTTTATTTAAGAAACTGGTGTTTGCTCTTTTTTTAAGATTAACGGAAAAACCCCATTTTGAATTGTTTTTATTGCATCATGCAATATCATCATTTTCAGAATTACACATTAAAAGCTTGTTATACATATTATGGCATTCAACACTGAGGGTAAAGAAATTTACCCCATCTTTGTTTTCGCAAAGTGTTATTGGTCAGTTCACTCCTAAGTGGTCAGGCTTGGTGAGGATGCACACAATATATAGAGAAAAACCGCTCCAACACAACCTCTGCAGTTTCACGTCATGTTTATGTGCATGCCCTGCTAGTTAAGCATCTATAGAGTGTATTTTTTCAACATATGATTCGGTATGGTCCAACATCAGAAAAGGTTTAGATACAGAGAAGGCAGAAAAATTGGTTAAAATATACTGACTTAACAGAACGGAAGGAGATAACCACTAGAATTTACTCAGACTGTTCCAATTATTCTTTTTTTTTTCAAGTCCTTCAAATTTCGTTGTTGTTCGTTTTATTTGATTGAAAAAAATTTACAGTAAACTGTACAAGTGTGTTGCTTATTTTACTTTTTACTTCATAGTATATTTTTCAAGGAAAAGTAAAGAGTAGGTGTAATTGAATTTTTTAAGTGGGCTTTTTAAAAAAAAACCGGGTTGGGTTTTTGGGGTCTGGTTCTTTTACATAAACCCTGGAAGACATCCTAATAAACAACTGACACCATTAAACACGGTGTTGACTCTGAAAATGCAGTAGTAATAGATTCACTGCAGGCCTCTTTTTAATTATCTTGCCCATTTTGCAAAACCTTTTATATCTGATTTGTCAAGCCAATTTGTTTCGCGCCCCAAAGTTACATTTCGCGACCCCAACTGGGGTCGTGACCCATAGTTTGAGAAGCCCTGCCTTAAAGGACCATTTCTTTGTTGCTTGTAAGGCTTTTTCTCTGATCATCAGCACGAAATAGACAGTTGTAATGCACGCGCGCTGATACGCTCCGTTCAAAAACCACCGTGAACGGGTACATTTGCTTTCCAACCGAGTTTCGTTTGCTGAAAAGCATTCTCTGTGGTGAATTAACCTCAGGTACTCAAAAGTATTGGCTGCCCCCTCCGTTACAGAGATATTGCAAAGATAAATACGGCAACTAAAGTTCTCTCGCGCGCGAGTGAAAAACAGGAAGCATATGCTTACAATCGCCTGGTCTGGCATGCACTCCTTCGCCCGATTTTCCTGAAGCTTGTCTATCACCTTCCTCTCAAATGGATCATATTCTGTCTTATAGGTTCTGCCATATTGTTGTATGTGACCGTCCCAAGCCCTGCAGTTAATACACCGCTTGCTTATTTCGACATTTTGGCCACTAATTGGACTGATTTCACACCACGACCTGGTTAGTGCCCCCTAATGCCCCCATCTCTACCTTCTTATGACGCATCTGTTACGATGTTATTACGAAATTGATTTATTGCTGACTATTACGTTTGTCAGTCCCTGTCTTTCTACTTTGTTAAAAAATAACCTGCTTTTGCAATGCATACCAACATTCTAAAGTTGGAAAAGAGTACTTACGTATTGGAGTCTTTATTTTCAATTTGCGCACTGTTATTTTTGCACAGCATTTTTCAAGGGTATTCCCTCGATATATTCGGAGGTTTTCCCTTGTGTGAAGCACTGGTTCACGTGCTATAATGACCTGATGCACATAACACGTTACCCGTTTTTTAAAGTCATTTTGAAATGTTGTCAACGTCTCGGTTGATCTAGTAGTAGTATAAGCACAGCTATGTTTTTACCGCCCCAAATTATAAGCAAGAAAGGAAAACGATCAACATTTTTGTCAACTATTTAGGTTGACACTCAACAGATTTTTTTAGATTTCCAACATTCATATACAGTTGGAAGATATCGTACTTTCTACAGTATATAAATACGCTGGCACGCGGCTTCTTTCCGATTAACATTTGCGGTTTTGCAGGTGTGGTATGTGAACGATTGCCTCCCAACCAAAGGCAACCACAAGCGAATGAAGATCGCTGTGGACATGATTAAAGCGGGCTTGGAAATAGATAGCCTTGGCAACTGCTTCTTAAGCAACCAACCACTACAGGACCTGGAGCCGTACCGGTTCTACCTAGCGTTTACTGATGGCTATCACTGTCGTGATTACGTGAGTGGACAACTTTGGATCCCACTTCTCAACGGTTTGGTTCCTGTTGTGTTCGGGCCAACTTTAAAAGATGTCGCCAGAATCGCACCGCGAGGCTCTTTTATCCACGTCGACCAATTCAACACTGTAACAGACCTGGTTGCATATCTCAAAAAGTTGGAGGCGGATTTTGATGAGTACTCGAAGTTTTTTCGATGGCGCGAGAAAGTGCAAAGCGCGGCACCCGCAACCACGGGCTGGATGCGCCTAAGTGACAAGTTGCAGAAAGCAAGCGAAACCTATAATCCTCTCACCTTCAGAAAAACTATCGATAACTTGGACTACTACGTATTTGATACCGAAAACCCTGAATGCATTAGTGTGGATTGATTACTCGTGTTGTAGAATGCCTGCTTATTCAAATATTGTACCTTTCTCAGAAGAATTTTTTATTCACGTGTTGGATTTCCTGTAATTCATCAGCATGTGCCTTCTTTCACTTGAACTTCAGTCACGGACGCCGGAGAGCGGGTGCATGACTAGGGCATTGTCCCCCTGCCCTGTCATAAGAGGGGCAACGGGGGCGGAGGTGCCTTTTTATAAAAATACCATGGGTGATTTCATGGTTTTATCAAGATCGAATTGAAACAAATTTATTTGCAGCTATTCGCGCACCCAGAAACTTCAGAATGGTTTTCTATAATTCCTGATATTATTTCTGAGGTCAGCATCGTTGCTGAGCAGAAGCAAGCATAATTGCTAAAATTGTCCTCAACCCTTACTGCCACCCCTGCCCTATACCGCTGTTCCGGCGTCCCTGACTTCAGTTATGGACGTTTCAGTGTTTCAGGCACAGTCCCGATTGTAAAGATCGTGTACACGTTTGTTGAGGGCGGCGAAAGGTAACAACGTAAACCAGCCAACGATTCTCCCTTTGTGCTCTTACCATTATTTTTGCAAGGTTTCCACAGAACTTCAAGACGAAATTACACCGGTTGTTCTGATGCAAGACAAAATCAATGGCATCACCATTACTTCAAAGCTTTATTAAGTAAACAGGTTTCGAATATATTTTGGAAAGTAAAAATTACGGTCACGCTAACTTTACTGTATGTTGTACTCTTCACCTACTTGTCTGCAGTCCGACCGCTTCAAAAAACGTGATGTAAAACAAGTGGTGCTGAAGGGTGAAATTTGGCCATGATAAGCTACAAATTCTGCTTGCGACCTTTTGGCCTACAATTGCGGCCAGCTACTTGGCAAGTTATTGAAACTGGAACAACAGTTCCAGTTTGGAAAAACTGGAAACAAAGATGCATTGCTGCATGTTGCCGAATAACAATCTTTCTGTTGTCTACAGCCCTGAACTTGGCTCATCGGACGTAGCATGTTAAAAATGAAAGTGGAAGCTATAATTTGCTTTGGTGTTATGTACTTTTTGTGGCGCTCTCGCCACGTTCAAATTGTACTACCAAGCTTTACTGCTTGGTTTGTTTACATATATGTGTATTGATAGCTATGCAGTGCGATTATATATTTTGCAGCTGTTCTGCCTCGCATAGACATTTTGACAAAACTCTATTTCAGGGTGTTAAATTCAAATAAAAAGAACACTGAGGTGCTGTCATCATTTTTTTCAGGCAGAGCCAGACATTTCTTCATGAAAACACAGAGCACGCTTGTAGGTGTTATTTCAAGTCCTTTGACGAACAAGTAACTTTTGCTCTGTCTGTAGAAATGACTTGTCGGAGTTTGATTGTGTAACCAGTTTCATTTACGTTCATTCCTCTTGGTGGTGACGTTGAGTCCAAAAATAAATGCAATTTCGTGCAGATATATACGTGTTTATGCAAAAAACAGTAAATAAATTCTCGCAACCTCTGCAACAAATAAAATCCCACAACTTCGCAAAAGACTGGTTACCATTTTGGTTTGGCTGAACGGTGAGCTGGTCGCTTGCGGGTACGCGATGAAGACAACAAAGTACCAAACATGTGCGAAATTCGTGAAAACGTTTCACTTCAATAATGCGTGTGCGTTTTTTGTAAAAACGCATACGTCTACACCTCTGTTCAAATCGATTTTGCGCCACGGAAAGTGATGAACAGTAAAACTCTTTATCTGAACTACGCCGCAACCTCTGTTGCATTGTAGCTGCAAGGCTATCACTTATTTTCAAGCAATAGAATTTTCGGATAAAATAGTGATACGAATCATTTCTAGGGTCTTTCATACTGAAAAGCTTCAGATAAATCGGATTGCTTAATCCGGATCTTCGCCTATTCCCAATCAGCTTTACTTTTTTTTAAATCTTGCAGTCGTGATTTTTCCGTACGTTGTCGCTTTCATTGACAGCCTCATCGCCACGGGGGCATTTTTGGGTGTAGCCCTCACAAAAGCTCAGAACAGAAATGTAAACACTACAAATCAGTTGCATTTTCCAATCGACCCGAGTTCTGTGAAGTTTTCTTCTGTGTCGTGACTTAATTTTCCAAATTGTTTCCGACTGTTGGATGTCTCAGGTACCACGTCAGATGTNTCAGCGCAAATCCATCAACAAATTCCTTTTCCACGAAATTTATGGTTGGAATTTGGGTATTCAATGTATTTTTAGCGATAGCTTATTTGTTTGAGGGGCCACGGTTTCATCGTTCCGATGACATCATCGTTCACATCACGCGCAGTCAAGCGTGGTACAATCTTTTTGCGATTGCTCTCAAAATGGTTTTCTTCACAAAATCAGACTTTTCCATACTTTCCGATTTATTCTTGTTTTGTACTGTTCACTCATTTAACAAATCCCCACAAGTCCTCTCCTGATCACAGGAAACAACGATAATTACACCGCTGTTGTTTATGGGCCATAACTTGCCAACCCCTAATGCTAAATGGCCAATCATGGGCTCTAAAGATGCGGAATTTCGCCTTTAACAAGTACATGGCCACTTGAATTTTTTCTCAGGCCCTGATGACGTTATCCAAAAATATTCTTCCTTGACTTCCCCCAATTGTGACGTTACACGTAAAAAAGTTCAAACCCAAACAGGCCCGGATCTCTTAAAATTGAAGCTCGGAGACTTTCTGTTTCTGAAGGGTTTGGACAGCTCTCTGGCGGTCGGCAATTTATGGCTGGACAAAGTCCTAGCCACTATATTGGCTTTCGCTCAAGGTTGTCGCAGTCTTGTGCTTTGTCGGACGCTGCCACATCTAGGGAAGGGGTCTCCAAACTTTTTTGTCCGAGGGCCACATAAGCTTTTACACAATAGTCCGAGGGTCGGACGTCTTACATAATGTGATTGTTTCGGGTTATGTTACATGCCACCAGATGAACAAGCTTTTCATAAATATATTATTTTTCATTGACGAAATGTCTTCGCGGGCCGTATTTGGCCCGCGTGTCGTAGTTTGGAGACCCTGTTCTAGGGAATCGGCACGCGAATTTTGTTTTGAAATGTTGTACCTTGACTTTCTAATCGTCTCTGTGTTCTGAGTTTGGGTTATTTTTTTAATTAAACCTTTTCCTTCATTAATTTTCGTACCCGCTTTTCCTCTCCGAAGGGTTACGGGGGCAGCAGCCCTGACAGGAATCGAAAGACCTCACGGTTTTCAGCAATGTCTGATAGTTCTGCTGGAAACACAAGACGAGACCAAGCAAGGTTGGAGATGTAGTCATTCCACCTGGTCCTTAACGACCTCGGGACTACTTTCCCGTGGCTGCAGCCAGCAGGACTTGTCTCGTCGATCTTTCCTGGGGCATATTGGGCACAGGGCCGAACCAACGTAGCTGAGATCTATCTATTCGGAGAAGTGACTTGACACGCACGATCACACCGCGTGACTGACTTAGGCCGATGTGGGCCAGTAAGGTCATGCAGAGCTGTCTGCAAACGTTAACAGGCAACTTAAGAAACTGAAAGCTAGGCAAAAATAAAGGCTATGCTCTGATGTTTCAAAGTGTTACTCAGTCCATGTGTACCTGGCATGCAGGGGAAACAGGAAACAATTCGCATGAAACAGCTGACGGCCTCCAAAGCCATAGTCTCTTCGATAGTGGAAAGCAAGTAAAGCCTTGCCGTAGGCGAAAACATGTTTGGAGGTGAAAAACATTTTTGCCTGATTTTTCCGATTTTTACCCAAAACAGGATTTATACGACCATATAAAAATTTTGCCCGATTTTTCCCAAAGTTGTACAGTGTGGCTGCGCAATCACACACCCTGCACGCTCATCTCATGCCGCTATGAACGAAACACACTCAGCGTTTCGACCTTCACGAAATCCGAAAACTCGTTGCAAAGCAATACTGCTGGTGCGCATCGTGCACCCATGTACATGAAGTTTGATGTTGGAGAGTGTTAAGATTCAGACCGAAAATACAAGCATATTTTATTGTTTCGAAAAAGCATTTTATTTTTTTCATTGGAAGGTGAACGGCTTGTTGGAGCATTTTATTTGACAACATTCTGCAGTATTCGTCGATGTCATATTTGCTAATGCTTATCCACACGCCCAGGTCTGAAAGGGCAACACCTGTTTGGACAAACGAAATGCTTACATTCGACTTGAGGCTGCGGTCTCGAAGTCACGTGCCAATTTCAACCTTTCCTTCATATTCAGCATGAGACGTGCGACCACTGCGACACACAATATGCCAAACTACGTAGTCGAATTGTATCTGCACGTCTTCACACCAAGTTTGGTAACTTGCAAACTTTTTATTTCTTAAAATTCGGTTGGAAGTTCGATACCGCTTGAGAAGAAGGTGCAGGAATCAAATGCGCGAATTCAATTGTGTTCGAAAAAGTTCATCTCTGATACCTGCGGAGATCATAACGCAAATCCGTCAAAACATCCTACTATGATCTAACAAATAACTTCCTGCCTGGTTCAGCGGTTCAGCACATGATGATGTAATATTGCCAGCAAACCACCCGCGGGCAGCGATCGCGCGTCAGTTGACGTCATGCGAACAACCGGCAAGCGCTGCATAATGTTAACGAAATTTCTCTGAACGCAAATCCGACCAGCCGCCGTGCGCAACGCCCGCGGGACCTTGCCGTCGACATGGGGCCAGGCGCTGATAGAGAAAGACCTCTGTGAAGCTGTCACGCCTTCACGTCCACTTTATCGTCCGTTGCAGTGGGATCTAAGTTCCAGCCTTTCAGTCCCTCGGGCAGTTCGGTGTGTTCTTCATCGCCACCCGTGCCTTCGACGAAGTCCTCGTAGGTTGATTTTTCTTTGAACGGACGCTCGCCCAAAATCTCGACGACGTCCTTGCGTTCCAGATGCTCCTGTTCTAGAAGCTTCTCTGCCAGCTGCGAATAAAACACGTACAAAAAATCACAAAGTAAAAAAAGATTTAGTCATTTTACCAGGTTGTTTGTAAAGGCGCTGCTGAGATTAAAACCCACCGATGTCTTGAAGTAGAAACGTTCATTTATGCTCACTACGGCATCAATGCGACACCCGATACAACGTTTTGATGAAGATCAAGTTTTAAACAGTTTTATCTACTTTACAAAACGGTACTAAGCGCGACTTCAGGACCAAGACTGGTGGAATACCCTGCGATTTCGTTAAAAAAGGCAGTGCCCTATCTGTTCAACAATGAATTAATATACAATTAACGTTGCAAAATAGGTGTCGGGATTTTCAAAATTCTGCCCTGCAGTTTTAAAATTACTTTAAACCAGCGGTTTTCATCCTTTTTTGTACCGCGACCCATCAGCAACACACTAACCCAACGACCCCAGCTAAAACACGAATACAACAAACATAATACAGCTGTATATATAAAATATCTACTCGCGACCCCTCCAAAAATGGCTCGCGACCACAGGTTGAAAACCACTGCATTAGACTATCGCAAGGATAAGGTACCGAATGCAATGGTATACGCGAGGTAAGCTTCAGGCACCAGGAACTAGATGTCAAAGCATCGAGGGCGGTCCATGGTGGCGGAAAAAGTAATCACAAGGTAAGGAGAAACAGGCGCAGGAAGTTAACTGCGCAGGCCACAATGGCATTGATGGTTCGGTGCTGGCGTTAACGCGTCGCAAACACGTTTCAAGTCCCCGGCCCTTGAATCGAAGCGTGAAGTTCCAAGTCTTTGGGCGGGAATGTTGGTGAAAAGACATGCAAAGCAACGGCTTATTTTTAAGATTTTACATGTGCAAGTTCGATTATCGCCTAAAGCAATGAGTCTTTCGTCCAATCTACAAAAAATACTTGCTGGAACAAGTGATGCTGTTATATATCTCTTTTCCTTGCCTTGTGATCTGGGAAACACTTCTTTTAATTTTTGCTCTTGAGCTCCAATTCTTTTCAGTATTAACGCTTTGACCCGAGGCATAGTTTTTCCTTGACTTACTACATCCTTATGTGTACTTTCTTAGGACTACTATCGTTATCATGTACTTGTTATTGCACTTTTTTAAAGACAGGTACTGGGGTGATAATTCTGTTGTTCCAACATTTTGTCTGCGTGGGTTTGGTGTTGATACTGTATATCACTGACGCAATCGTACTTAGGTGAGTGGATTCAGATGCACTGATGGGGATTGAGAATATTGTGATGACGTTCTGTTATACTACTTCTACGGTGTGACGTGAACTGTGACGTTGGATCAGCGCATTGGCTACTGATTAATCACACTGCTAATTTGCAAGACATGTTTGTACACGTGTCTGCTTCGTTTTATCTGCTTTTTGGTTTTGCCAATTGACGCAGTTAGTTTTAGCTGACCTGAAAGTGACTATGATAGTCTTCAATTTATCCCATATTTATGTCCTATTTTCATATATTTACCAGTAACTTTTCCTTTGTCTATTTTGTATTATTGAATTGTGCTAAACTGCATTACTGTCTGTTATCAAACCGCATTTAAGATAATCGGTTGTTATTTCTGACGTCACTGCTGCTTTTCTACGCCTTTCGTTTACATGTTCGCGTTATTTTTAATTATTTAAAAGGCCTTGATTTAATGACCTTTCGGTCCCTTGCCCCCCATAATAAACAGTCTACTGTCAACCTGGGATCAGTGGATTTCTTACTTTAACTGAGTTACGACAGAGGATATGACTGGGGTCGCTCAAAGTAAAATCGATTACGAGGACGAACAAAGCCACCTTCTCCTTTCGTACACACTGGACAGAAGTACACGTTAGCCAGAAATATATGATTTTAACAAGGTATTCTCATAGAGCAGGATTGTCTGCCTCACAGATGTAGCAAGGAGGTTTAAATTTAGTGCAGTCATGCAGGATGTGGTGTGAGGCCTGCACACTGCTACACTCACACAAATCTGAGCCTCACAGGCCCATTGGTTTCATGCTGACCACCTGAATAGAAATTATGTCGCCGTTAAGAGGTTACAGAAAGGTCAAACATAAGCCCACTTTATTATACAAAATATCACATATCACTGTGGTCTATAAACTGGAAACCAATAGTTTTTGCGAGTTGAAAACCTATCATCAATCTCCAGAAAGCAGTGTGATGAATCATATTCTTGTTTAAAAATTAGTTTTTTTAAGAACTTTAATTCTTCAAAATTTTTAAAGTAATCCACGACCAGCAGGAGGGGAAACACAGGTCTAAAGGTAGTCCCGGTGGTCCAAAACAAACCCAAGGTAATCATCTTATAAAGTCTGAGAATTGACGATAATCAGCAGTCCAAGGAGAGGGGACTGGACAATAAATTGTTTTGGAATTCCCATGCATCCGGACATAGGCGGAAAGACGCAACCAATCGACAAAACTGCACTGTTACCTTCACTACAAGGTCCTTCTTCTCACGGAGAAGATTTAACGCGGTGCTGTAACTTTTATCCACGATCTTGCGAACCTGCCAGCAGAAAACTTGAAGTAAAAAATCTTACAATTGATTTTTATAACACGAAATCCTTTCAAACATTGAAAATACAATGCGAAAGAGCCAACAAATGATACAGACAGGGGTTGCCAACAGGTCGATCGCGCCTGATTTTGCATTGAATTGACAAAATGCCTAAAAAGAACATTTTTCATAAGAAAATTGTTGAACGTTCTTTTCGTGCAATATTGTGACGTACTAATTAAATTAACTGAAACATGAAAATACGGCTCTCGATGGCAAATCTGTGGTACATACAAATTCATTTATAGGAAAAACGTTGCATTTTATAACGTTTTGTGCTTGTGACTTTATTACCGAGCGGTCGATCGCGAGTTATCAAGAACTTTTCAAGTCGATCCCAGTCGAAGACAAGTTGGCCACCCCTGATATAGGACATCGTTGCTTGCATAGCGACAAATTAAGTTTTTCAGAAACTGATCAAAAGTAATAAAACTGCAAGCTATTGCCACGGTAACACTGTTTAGCAGAAGCATTTATGACCGGTTTTGTAAAGAAGTCACGCTAGTGTCAGAAGTAAACAGTCTAAACAGTTAATATGTTTGCCATGCTCAAGCCACCGCCCGAAGCGGTGAGCCACGCAGTTCTATCCACGTCAACGCGGTCGGTACTTCGCAACTAACCTCTTCATCGATCAGTTTGCCAGTGGCTTCGCTGAAAGGTTTTTGAAACTGGTCTTGGCCTTGTCCTTGTCCGAACGAGACCTGGCCCACCGCGTCGCTCATGCCGTATTGCGTAACCTGCGCACACGCGTAGAAGGAAAAACAATCAATTTCTGGTTGAAGGACGCAACAGCGTTCATACCAGTGTGAGAATAGCGCAAAGGCTTAGCAACGTGACAGTGTTCTTTGTTGTGGGACATCATAGGCGATGTTATTCAGATAAGAATCTCGGAAGAAATGCTTTCAATTCTGTGCAAATCCTTTAATCAACCCTATGCAAGTCCTTGTTTGCAATTATCATATTTTAAGTTATAAGATTTCATTCCGACCCATTCAACAAGTGTAAAATTCCACTGGACAAAACTGGATGGTCGTCCTTCAAATTTACACAAAGTGCAGTATTCTCGTTTTAGTTGCTGGCAAGCGTTAGTTACAGAACCTTAAAGGCGTATCTTATCATGGATGTAAGTAAATAATGCCGTGGCGCTACGTTGTCTGCCTCAAAGGCGATCGCAGCGTCCCGGCCTGTAAACACCGATTGTACAAGGTAAGCGACTTATTGGCACGCGACACCAAGGTTTTGCCGAAAACTTCGCGTTCAATGACCTGTAGGAGGAACGTGCACACAACTAACTGCGCGCTGGTCTCGTACAGAAACAATTTCTGGCGTACTTTCAAATGTGGCCTAAACGTGTGTAAAAGGATAAAGTTACTTGTAATACGCGTCACCGAAGTCGTACTTCCACTAATTTTTAGCAGTAAAGTTAAAACAACTCTTCTCGCAGCCTAAGTTTGCATGCATCACAATTCGTGAATAGCGTATCTGCGTTCATCTTGTAAACGCATAACGTATATAAAATATGTTAGTCAAAGCAACAAGTTTTTACTTGTTTTTATTAACCGTTATTCACACTGGGGAGATTTGGAGGCCAAATCACCCCTGCTGCTTCGCAGACCCCAACACAGGGCCCGTAGCCACGGGGCATTCAGAGGCAGTGCCCTCCAAATTTTGTCGTGCCCAGGAAAATTTGTTTAAAATATATAATAAAAACAAAAATCTTACCCCCCTACAAATGTATTTTGCCCCTCCAAACCTTAAAACCTAGCTTTTACGGGCCTGCCCCCACACACTTGTTATGGAATAGCACAGCAGCATAGAGCCATGCTAAATATCAAAATAGCCGTGTTACCAACACACATCTAAACATGTGTCGTTTCATCTATAGGTGTGTTGCTTGTCAGCGCCACGTGTGCGTGAGTTGTGCTTCGTTGTGTGTAGACGTGATAGCACGAAGCCTTAAAGCTGCGCCCTCTGGATACCATTCCTCAACACACAGTCAAACACAGTTAGAAAAAGAAACCTCAACAAAGACAAATCTCGAACCACAACAGCTGCTGCTGACCTGAGCGTAGGCGAGCTGCGTCACCTTCTGCAGGTCGTCCTGCGCTCCGGTGGTGACTTCGTCGAAAAAGATCTTTTCAGAGCATCTCCCCCCCAACAGAGCGCACATCCGGTGGTGAATCTGCGACGAATTCAAACGTGATGAAAATTCAAGAAACGCAGCGACGAAGTTAGTCGTGAAAAAAATGGCGGGTCAGTCAGCTTTTCAACAGCGAACCGCTGAGCGAGAACGCCACAACTGAGCACAAAGCAGAAGACGCTAGAGCCCTATGTATGACATTCAACATTTCACGTAAAATTACATCATTGTTAAGGCGTCTCTCAGTAAATATACATCTATTTTAGTCCGTGAATGCGATTCACTCTGACCCGCGTTGCCACGAAGGCTAACTCAGGCTCACGGTTGCTTGAGACTGAGGCGCAAATCACGTTGGGGTTTGAAAGGTTCTGCGACCAACCCCGCAAAATGTATGCGAGGTCGTGAAAACATCTCAAATAATGCTGACAGAAGAACGCGTGATTAATGCGAACACCCTGCGAATAGTTTGTGCTCAGCAGGAAAAGTCAATGAGCAGCTTTTGAAGGCTGCAGCCTGTGGCGTAACTAGAGATTTGAGCCACGGGGGCAAAACTTAGCTGAAGGGGGGCGACTGGCTACCGTAGGGGGGCACTAACCAAAACTCAGAAAAAGTTTAGAAATGATACCGAATCTGGATGTCAACAGCAGCTAAAAAATGAAAACACCCCGAGAAACGCAAAAAAAAACAACTTACTGAAAACCAAAAGAATACTAAATATTAATATGTAAGCTAAAGGGGTCCCGATTTTTACATTTAGCTTGCCAGGGGAGGTGGCTCATCCCCCTGCCCTGACGTCAGTTACGCCACTGGCTGCAGCATAAGCGAAAAAAGGCGCGGTCAAAAAAACTACGGTGATTTGGCACCGTGCTTTGCCAGTCACGCTTACCTGTTCCGTAGTGTATAGGTAAAGTTCTTTGGGCGTGTAAAGGGCGTAGCCGAGGCCCTTGCCGCGAGGAACGATGGAAACCTTGAGCAAGGGGTCGGCGTGCTCGAGGAACCAGCTGACCACGGCGTGACCAGCTTCATGGTAGGCGACTGTTGTTTTTTCGGTCGGTTGCAAGACCTGCGTCTTTTTCTCCATACCTGCGACGGACAGGTCGCGGGTTCAAATCCCTGCTTCCACTACTTTCACAAAGACGCAACAAACGTACCTGCTACGATCCTTTCGATGGCGGCGGCAAAATGTTTGTCCTCGATCTCGGTGGACGCGTCTCGGGCGGCGATCAACGCAGCCTCGTTGCAGACGTTCGCGATGTCCGCACCTGGAGCAAACGGTTAACTGCACGCATAACTTTGGAAGGTCGGGAACAGTGGTTGTCAAATGGGGAGTACCTGTACTCCTTGGGGTACGCCAAGGTGCTCCAAGGGGTAGGCGAATTTTTAAGCGTCTTCATAAAATAATTTTAACGCAAAAGTACAATAATTACAGCTATATACCTAATTACTGTACTCATGATTGCAGTCACGGTGTGCACAAAATATTGGCCAAGGGTACATCACTAAAAAGTTTGAGAATCCCTCGTCTAGAAGACTCTAAAAATATTTCATTCTCTTTGCGCGAAATTTCTCAAAAACTGAAAGACATGTCTAGTAATGAAATATAGATCAACTCAGGGGTCTCAAACTCAAATTGCTCCGAGGCCAAAAATGAAGACTAATAAAATAATCCGAGGGTACATTATGACGCTGACGCAACAATGGCGGTACCTGAAACTTACTAGAAACAGCTTTTACACCATATTTCCTGCGAAAGATGCCATGGTTTATAGGCAAATCATTTGCAGCCGTCTCTAAGCTCGTTTAAAAGGAACTTGTCCACTCGCTAGCCGAGCACTTTTAAACACGGGTGAATAAACCACATAATGTAAATGTCACATTTGAAAATTCCCAAAAAGCATCGCGGGCTGCACAAAATGTCCTGGCGGGCCACATGCGGCCCGCGTGTTTGAGACCCTGAATCAAGCTGATCACCGTTAAGAAGAACGTATATGCAAAAGAAAAAAGAAAACAGAAACGACTGTAACAACCATTCTTACCAGAAAAGCCAGGCGTTCGGGCGGCCATTTTTCTGGCGAGGGCGACTTTATCTAAATTTGTCTTTAGCGGCTGCAAATGAATTTTGAAAATAGAAGATCTGCCTTTGATATCGGGAAGTCCAACATAGATTTGACGATCGAAGCGGCCTGGCCGCAAAAGGGCGGAATCGAGTACGTCACTTCGGTTTGTGCCTGCCAGGACGACCACGTTCGTACCGATGGTGTTGAAACCTATTCGGCAGACAAAAAATTAACGAGAGACGTACAAATTAAGCTCATGGCCAGAATCCCAGCGATAACACTGTACATTTCATGACAATTTCTTTCCGATTTCGAAACATGACAGGGCAGATCACGGCCAGTGCACTAGGTGGCGCTACCCGAAACAGAGCTCGGCCGTTTTTTTCACTATACGTTGGTGAGAATCCTTTGAAGAGCAACAAGGTATAAGCTTCACGAACAATTCAGTTCTATTCAAAGCTGACTCTTCGCTTCGCTTATTGTCTGAATACTTGGCACGACCTGATTTGAGCTAAAGATACATATGCTCTTAAGTAAATACACAAGATCACTGATTGAAAAAGATTTACATAAGTTCTGATTTGCCCTTACTGGAAACCCTACTGTTTCCGCGACGTGTTCGTAATCATAAAGAAATCACAGCAAACCAATGTTTAGGGATCCTCCGAAATGCGATTAAGCAGTTGGGAAATATAATGAAGCTAAGCACAGCTTCAGGTCCTGACATTCGAAGCAATTGTAGGGAGCCTTCAATAGCATGTACCAAAGCAGCCATTTTCATCGATCGCACGCGAATTCATTACTGATAAGACTTTCTAATGTTGTAAGTTTAATGTTTGACTTGCGAGAAGATGACCTACCGTGGATAATGGATATGTTTAATCGAAGCTTCATCGAACAAAGCGGCAGATATGCTTTCGCCGGAACGTTCAAACTGATCATAAGCATAGCTAAATACTATCAAACATGCTCCAATGGACTTGTCAATTTCGGCGTGGCCGGTGGTTAAAAAAAGAAATCAAGCGCGAACCGACCGTCCATTTCGACGAGCAGCTGATTGAGCGTTTGATCTGCCTCCGAGTTTCCCCCGAAGTTCGATCCGGATCTCTTGCGCCCTATAGCGTCGATCTCGTCGATGAAAAGAATGCAGGGAGCGTTCTTGCGAGCTTGCTCGAACATCCCGCGCACCTGGAAATCACGCCGGGATGGTTTCGCGTGTCGAACGCTGGAAGCGATCCTTCGCACTTATCGAGGCCAGGAGGGGGGGGGGTAAAAGCGACACGAGGCCGGGCGACTTACCCTGGACGCTCCAACGCCGACGAACATTTCAAGAAATTCGGATCCGCTGACAGTGATGAAGGGGACGCTGGCCTCGCCCGCGGTTGCTTTTGCCAGTAACGTCTTACCCGTGCCCGGTGGACCGGAGAGAATGGCGCCCTAACAACAAGTTAAGATTGACGTTTGCGTATAAGTAAAAACAATGTGGTGCGACAACAGCAGTTTTGCATGGTTCCCAATTGTTTCTTTGAAAATATAACAGTCATGTGAACAAAAGTGCAATGCACAAAAAATATCAAATCATATTGCAAATATTATTGACGGAGCAAGCTGATGCAACCAACCATGAAGCAAAGTGTTTTTGTTCTTTTCAAATGCTCTTCTTTTGACACAGATACACACAAGAAACTACTAGTTTACTATGTCTAGAATGGCCGTATTACAGGCTACGCGTGAAACTTATACTTACACACATTCTAGTTTTTTTTCAGTCATAGACCGGAGTTTTTTTTAAAACGACCGAAAAAAATGAAGTCAATTCGGTCACAAGGTCTGAAAATATAGACTGTTAACGGCGAGTTGCAATAATACTATGGGGCAAATCAACGAAATGTCTCAGCGAAAAAAAAGCCAGCACACATCTGAAGTTGGAAGAGCAAGACGCCTAACGCAGAGACTGGCTTGGAAAAGTGACTCAGCATTTAATTATAATGCACACAATGCCCAAATACTTCTAGCAATGACGCTAGTTTTTTAATCAAGCGTCCAAATCCGTCTGCTCCCTTGATTTAATAGCGATTCCAAGCTGGTGCCCAGGAAAGTTCTGCACACTTTGGTCGGCACCTCGTATGAAGCTAGATGCTTGTTAACTGCGCTTTTTTCCTACTATTCCGGTCCGCTCGAATTGCCTGTCCAAGTTTCAAACGCTGAAATTGTCATTGCCTAAGATTCAATCTTCGTGACTAAGAGTTACTTTCACAGCAGGGGACCACACCTTTGGAATTTTTGCTCCCAACTCTTCGTATCGCGCGGGATGCTTGAGAAAGTTGACGAATTCCAGTATTTCGATTTTCGCTTCCTCGCAACCCGCCACGTCTTTGAAAGTGACGTCGATTTCTCCTGGCTTGACAACTTTCGCGGTGGTTTCACCGAATCCGAAAGGATTAAAAGCTGGACGTAAAAAAGCACGATCTATGTGAGAGCNCAGCATCACACGAGAAGTCTGCTTTGGATGCGAAGGTTGCGGACACCAACTATTTTGCTTCCTAAGGCGGGGTTGTCTTACAACCGAACGAGTGCTATTTCAAGACAAGCAGAGNGGATTTTTGTAAAAAGCTCACGGTACAGTGCGCAGCTGTGAAATTCGCAAAGCCCTGAATGTCGGGCTATTTCTCCGAATAGAAAGATCCCAGCTATGACAGTTCGGCCAAGTGACCAGATGCCTCAAAAGCGGTTGGCGAGGCGAGACCTGTTGACGGCACACTCACGCAAAAGAGACGCAAATGCCGGATAAGGACCTTATGACATGATTTCATCTGCGACCCGGTTTGTTCGCGCCTTAATGCGAAAGCAACGGAACTAGAGGTTGCTGGAAACCGTGAGATGTTTCGAGACCTCCTCGGGCTGAGATGCTCCCGAGCTTCCCAAGAGAAAGGGCGGGTGTGAAAAAAAGGCCAAGGATGAACGTTAAACGCATAGACAAGCCCAATAATTCTGTCAAAACGACCACTGAGTGGTGTAAGCTTCCATTCCGAAGCTTGTCAGCATGATGAACACAGGCAAAGTGTGGCGCACTCACTGCAATGAAGTTTAGTGAAAAAAGAAGCATCTTTATCAATTATTTTAAGAAATTGTGTGTCATCAATGCGACCATAACCGAATCAAACTTTAAAATCCAGAAGTCATATTGAAACCAAGGGTGCGGAGTCGGAGGTGAAATTTGTCCGACTACAACCTTTCCAAAATACCCGACTCCAGCACCAATTCCTTAGCATAACGTGAAAGAAGTTCGGCTGTCAACAATTTTGTAGCAACTAGCAATCAGTGGAAATCGTGCTACACAGCAAGAATTATCTGTTTCAATAAAAGTTTCAAAAGAAATTGTACCATTTCAACAGGTACGAGTTAGGATTCCTAACTTAGGAGTTCGATGTAAAAAATGATCATATAAAAAGTCTGATTCCGATTCCTTGTGTTCTTAGGAATCCGACTCCACCCAAAAACCTCCGACTCCTTGCGACCCCGCAACCCTGACTGAAACTACGGAAAAGCATTTAATCGGTCCGCGGAGAAGGCATAGGAGCGTTGAAGTGCTTAGCCAGTACTAGGACAAAAATTGATATGCAGGATTCCTAACTCTCAAATCCATTTTTGGTGGGCTTCTAATATAGAAATTATGCCGACAAAGCATAAATGCGTTAAAACTTCACGAAGCCTCCTACAACGTAAACATGCCCCTCGATTTTTCAGACGCATAACATTCGTAACGGAACATTCAGATGGAGCTTGAAACAAAAGTGGTTCAGAAACGTTTTTATTTTTATTTTTACAGTGAGAACTACCGTGTATTTTCAATTTCATCAGAGCACTGTGAGTTGGTAAAATACTTAAAAAAGAAAATGACAGCTTCCCACAGAACTCGAATGGTTTGGATAAAGATCATATACTGTCGTACCTAAAACCGCAACAAGATCTTTTATAATCGAGCAATGGCGCATTGAGGAAACTGAAATGAGGACAAATAAAAAAGAACATCAACCTTGGTGTGGCAAACTCTGAACTGCTCAATGCAAATGAGGGGCCGCGTTCTACGACATACGCGTCAACAGTTAAAAAAACTATTCGCTTACGTCCCATTCCTCGGGATGCTCCTCCACCGCGAGCCGCACCGCCACCACTTATGCGCATCGACCGAAGGATCAGGATGGCGATGGCCAGTGGGATGATGTAGCCGGTCAGGCTGCTCCTGGAAGTGTAAAAGCGGGGAATCGTGACACGCACTTCGATGCAAATAAAGCGATTCTGTATTTTGCACAACAGCGAAGGATCAGAACGATGAAACGCACTGCTCAAATTCTCACATCATAAACGTGTTTGCACGATCTACTTGACAAAGGGCCAGGAATCAAACAAAAATTAAAGCTCAACTAAGATTTCTGTGCTCGGTTTCTGTAACCAAGCTAAGGATTCTGGCGCACACATGTATTGATGGCTGTATCTGTATCCTAGTTAGCAAAAACTACATGGAACAAGTACGTAAGGCGTTGATTAGGAACCAACCAGGCGTTGATTGAAAGCTGATTTCATGCACACACACATAGCTTTGCCAATTCGTCAAATGTTATTTGGGTACACTTTTACCTTTTGAGAATCTTCAGATGTGACCCGCAATCGTTCTGTCATTTTTATTCAAACATTTTCGCGCATACATTGTCAGATAATTGGAATTCCCACGCCAACAGTAAACTGTATCACAAAGCATATGCCGGAGCTTATCCGGCTTAAACCAACAACACTTAATAAGCCATGGTGAACGCCGCATGTTGTTGGAAAAGAACTAATCTTACGGGCGCTCCATTTGCCGAAAATTACATGAATAGCAGACAATGTATAAGGTATTGTCAACCAACATCTATATTTCCAAACAACCGCGTGCTTTATCAGCACCTGCCGTGCGCTCCAGCAAAAGCGACGCCAGTTTCGACAGTGACGTCGCGCACATGTAGCGCGAAAAATGCGTCTTATCATTCCCCGTTGTTTGTGTCGCATCTTACCTAGTATTGCTCACGAACTGACGGGACTTTTTACGCTGTTGAATGAGAAAAAATGAATTTTCCTTCGAAACTGTTTTGTTTTAGGTGGACCAAGCATGGGATTATGGAAGTGTTGGACTGCACCGCAAAGTCAATATCATATTGCGTCGATGTGAGCCAACAAGATTATAAAATTCGCAGAAAAAGACA
>JGI24159J19872_10003297_pt1 | contig 19995 bp, 12 predicted proteins | sample Ectturendosymbi4_FD_19872 | JGI IMG/M metagenome (IMG submission 19872) | reverse complement strand
CCAGGGGGGGGCATGAGGCTATTCCCCCAATTTTTAGCGCATCTAGTCATTTGGTTCTTGGGGGGTATCCCAAACAAGGGGGCGGTATCCCAAACAAAATACTGTTATTCAAGTAACTAATCTTCACAAAGGCAACGGGTTTGAATCTGTCAGTAACTTTTTTAATGGGAAGTCGATTTCACGTAACGCTACGCGTCCTGAATGTGCGTCGTGTTACGTGAAAGCGCTTTCGTAGAAAAAATGTGCTGGTGCAGTAAAAACTGTCGCATTTGTGGGGAATAGAGTAGCAGGGTTCTCACGCGGTATTGAAAGTGTTGAATTACAAAATCGATTTTCAAAACCTTGAAAAACTATTGAATTTGGCCAAAATGTACATTAAAAGTTTTGAAAAATTCTAAATGAAAACTAAACTAAAAATATCTGAGCCTATTTCATTGAAGGCAAAGCAGTTCATTATTTATGCAACGTGTAAAATCGAGTTTCATGATTAAGAACTGCTAAAACTGAAGAGAAGAAATGGCATTGAACTTTTGAAATTTTGTATTGAAGAAGTATGAACAATTATTTTTAAAAATATGTGGCAACCCTGCAGTAATTACTTGGTGTTGGTTTTTGACAAAATCGCATCCACTTTCGGTATATTGCGGAAGTCACGAAGTCGTGCAACGTTTGCTTGTGATCATGCGCGGGTGTTTGTTTGTAAGGCTATCTTAAAGCAAGCGAAGCTAATCGGAATTATGACGTCAGCTGTCGGATTCGGGTCAGACGCGACGGGAGTGCCGGATAAAGACGGTATTATCCTGCTGCCGAGCTGCAAGGCTGTAACGCTTTGTTTCGGCGCGGCCACTTCAAAAGACAGGTAGCTTAGTCGGGAGACAGACCAGTGTCCATACAACGACTAGACTGTCTCGATCGACGTCTGAGGATTCAAGCAAGTTTGCTTGCGTCCGACATCACGACCTCCCCCCACAAGCAACCTTGCTTGCCGCGCGAGGCTGCCGATGCAACATGCCTGAGACTTACTGGTTCTGGCGCTGCGTTTTCTCCGCAGCTCACGGTGAAGTTCGTCACAGTCTTGGTCGAGTATGGGACGGTTCCCTTTGCCTTGCACGTCACTCCTTCGTCCTGCGAAGAGTTTGTTCAACAGTGAGAGGCGAAAAATTTAAGTATTTTCAGAAAGTACGACCATGAAGAGACTTTTTTCTTTTGGATCAAAAATGAACGTGGTGCCTTGCTGTGGTCTCATACTCCCTGCGTGCCTATTCAATTTATGAGATGCGATTTGTGGTTTTAATCTGCTTCTTTCGCATACGCTCAGCAGTTGTTTCAGTGAACCTGGATTCGGATTCGATCCACTCCTTTAGGATTCGATCCACTCCTTTAGGGCGGCATTTAATTGTATGAAGACCTAAATAGTAAGAGAGCGACATACACTGTAGAAAGTGCGGAGTGCCCGGGTTTCCAAGGCTCGATCCGCAATCGACCATGGCAGCGAATCGGATCCCCAACGTGCTAGCTGAGGATCTCATCCTGTTAAAATTCCTATTTCAGAGTTTCTTTGTTCTCTTCGAATGGCGTCATTTCAACAGAACAAAGAAACAATTCAGACAAAAGCGTACAATATCGACGATGTAGCTGGTATACATACGTCATCCACTGGTCGGCAAGTGCATTTGTCTTCCCAAGTGCAGTTGTTCGCTTGAGCGAGAACGAACGTCATGTTGATTTCGCGCCTGGATGGAACGCAACCGTTTCTGTTGCACAGCCTGCAAAAGCGGATCTGCAAACAAATCAGGTGCATGCATTGACTAATTCATAATAGTCTGCATTTGAACGCTCACAACATAATCCTCTCTGCACGTTGTAAAGAAAGCACACACCGTACGGGAAGAGGAGCTTTCTGCTGAGGTTTGATGCCTGATTTCTAGCAGCACTGGGTCACTTGTCACTTTTTTAACGGTGCAACATTAAAGGAATTTAAGCGAATCGCGGAAATATTTTTTCAAATAAGCGAACGGAATAGTGTTGCGCATTGTCAAAGGTTCGGCTTGAATGCTCAGGGACATGTCTCCAAAAAAAATTACATCAAAGGGCATAAAAATGGAGTCTTCTCACAGAGTAGACCGGAAACCAGCTGCGATTTCTGGCAACTCTGCTATCCAGTGTGTGCATATAATGCACATCGCACAATTTCTGGAACGTATCAATGTACTGCAACAAGTTGCTTTTCACGTTCAAGGCAGGAGTTTCTAATTGTCGCTTAGTAAAATCCGTTCTCTCGACTCGCTGGAAAGACTATGTTGTAAGGAAACTATTTCCATTTACTCACCGACACATCCGTGACGTTTTTGACCGTCATCGGCCCATTGTCCTGGGATTTGGCCAGTGCTTTGTCCAGGACGAGTCTGGCCTGGGGCGACGAGATCTTGCCCCACGGGCAGGAGATCTTTGACAACCAACCGCTTGGTCTCAACCTGCAGCGGTAAAGCACAGCATCCTTCAACGTAAGAGACGGTATCTGAGGTACGACAAACGTTGCGCGCGTGCGACGCTGTCTTTGACGCCATATTTTTCCAAACACCTCAAGATATTACGTGTACACTTCACTCCAGTGGTTCTCAGCCGGCGGACCTTTTTCTCCAAAAAATTCCAATGGACCACCACTACTATACTCCCAAGCTGTTCAATGTTTTCATTAAAATACTTTAAGAAAACTTATATTCGATATTTCTAAATATAATTTAAATATGATAGACATGTGTGTTGTTAAATGAAACATTATGCTTTTGTATTCTTCAAAGTATGAATAATTTACTTACATTTTTATGAAATGGTTACAATTTTCATGGCTGCGGATTCTCTGTGGTCCATCTGGGCCACATTGAAAACCACTACTCTACACGAACAATGGGTGTCACTATTTTTTGATGACGACTTACACACGATGTGCTTCGGTGCTTATGAAATGTTTTGCTTTCTTGTCACTGAAGATTATGTTGTACAGTGTACACATTTAGCCGTCTTTTATTTCGTGTGATGAAGAAATGAGATATGATGTTCGAATGCTACAGCGTTCATATAGAGACGATTGTTTGGCACAGCGGGAAAATTTTTTTCTCTGCAAAGGGATTTAAAAATGTTATTCATTGAAATTTAACGGAAATTTCTAGCTGTTTTAACTAATAACTGCCGATTTTCTTGCATAGGCAGTAACACTCACTCTACGCTTCATGCAACATGAACAACTGGCAGAACAACCTCAATCTACTTAGGATGACAACAACGATAACCCGTCTGACTTCAGAGCCTTTTATGAACTTCCCACACCGATGAATTAACGTAGCTCTTCGTAAAAGTCTAACTGTAATGTCAAGGCAGCCCTTGATTTACTGAAACACACATTCAAATTTGTACCATTTTCAGTTGGTGGCATTTTTCTTGTTACAAGTAATATCAAGTCTCGTAATAGATTTAGGTTATTCAAAGGAGAGTTCAAACATTAATGTGAATCATAAAGGAGAACAGCTGAAGATCGCGTGGAAGTGTTTTATTCGACATTCTTGCGCTATGCTGCGAGCAGCATCTCTACTATACTTAACGCAAGCTGTTCGAGGTGCATTGCAACAAGTTAATATTACCATACCTGTATCCGGCCGGCCGATAGATCCTTTGCTTGTATAAAGGCATGTACACTCGTTTTCTTGTGTACCTCCTCACTGGATAATAGTTTCTGAAAGTAGAAGGCTGAAGTGGAGGATGTTTGATTTGGGATAAAGTAAGCAGTCTTAAGTCTGTCGATTTCTTTGAGAGAAACCAAATCATCTTACCTTTGGGACGCAGACATGTGGTGACTTTGTAAGATCGCATTAGTAATAACAGCTCTGTCACTGTTATCACAATTTTTTCAGGGCGTACGAAAATGTTCGCTTGGTGAACTGCAGTGTTTTGCAAAGTATCGTTTGTTAATTTCTGCCTTTGACGGAAAGATTCAGTTTGAGGTTATATTGGTCTGCCCGGTTGTTGCTCAGCGAAAGACCTGCAGTTCCCCGTTACCCAACGTTATGTGGTCCTTCACCAAAGTATTTAAGTTTTTAAGCTTCTTGATCAGATAAACACTGCCGCAACAATGTCCTTAACGAGAATTCGTCATGAGTCCTGTATTTGAATAATAAGGTATGTTTTTTTGAATTACAAAGTAGTGAAGAGTAAACATATTTATCGCGTCTTGGCACTTTCCACACACGCCAAATTGATAAAAGGGCGTTAAGTATTCTGACCAATATGTTGCATTTTTATGTTCTGTTAAATGTTAACCATGCTTCCTTTCATGTCGTTTTGTGCTTATTCTTTTTTAAGGGTTAGCTGACTCGTAGACTTCGCGGTCAATTCGACGACCACCGCTTTGTGCGAAAACTGCAATTGAATTTAACTTTTCGCGTAGTATTTAGACGCTGTCAAGATAACATGCGCTTATAGAACTCTGTCCGCATTCAAGCGACACAAACGTGAAGTGACTTTTCCGCAGGTTATATTTACAGCAAAACCATATGTTTTAATGTGGTTTTGTCGTGAAATCAGTAAAGCTTATCAAAATCAAGGGGTGGTAATTGTTTGTGTGCTCTGGCTAATACTGCTTAGTTTGACGCGTGAAGAATAGGAGTGTGAAGAAATTACCACTTCTATTTCGAAGAAAGAGTTTTTGGGCTATTTGTCTGTTCCAAGACTTTTTTTCACGTGTCGAGCTGCGATGGGAACAAGAAATCCTGCAAATTTGAAAACGTGTCTTGTAGTTTGTAGTCTGACATAGGATTCTAGATTTGTGTGGCTCAGTGTCGTACAATAAGCTCTGTGGGAAGTGCCCTCTGTTGTAGTTTTGTTCAGGCAACGATTGTGGGTTCTGTTATACTAGCGGCTGTCGCCTTGCCACCATTCCCACATAAGTTGATTCCACGTACATGAAAAAATTCCGACACCGCAGTAAAAATTCTTAACTGTGCTTTTGCAAATTATTTGTGATCAAGGAACACCATAGGCCGAGACACGTGGTTCTGCGCTCAAGTGATCGCGCTAATGCTGCACAGGTTTTGTTACTGCTATCATTGCAGCTGGCCTGGAGCGATGCCACGATTGTCATCTCGTCGTCGTTTTGAGTAAGCCTGTGCGTAAGCAACCCTTCGTCGCGACAAAAGCGCGATCGATTTTCCGTTGTGTTGGAAGATGTGGCTGCCGTTCAGCCGGGATCATTTGATAGATATTCGCTCGGTGGGATCAACTGTTGTCACTGCGAGCGTGACCCAGCCGCAAGTCTTTCGAAGTGACTCTTACGTGCTGAGCTGGTCGACCGACGATACCTTAATAGGCCCAACTTGTGATAATAATCACAGCATTCCGGAACCCGATACTATGCAGACGTTATGTTACATGCACCGGGGAAAAATAGTCCCGCAGTTTTGCCAGCTTGTAGGATTTTATAGACAATGCCGTACCTGTTCATAATCTCATATGATCGTTTTCCAAGCTTTGTGACATGTCATTTTAATGCGTTTGGCCTTTCAATACCGAAATTAAATGTAGCGGTTAAGCTTTCTGCTTTGTTGTTTGGACAGCTTGAAAAAATTTGCATTCAATCCAAGTACCAGCAAAGAATAAGTTGCAACCAGTATTTTACTGCACATGACGTTGGTATCAAAAGTGCGTCTTAAGGAACAAGTGTATTGTTCGATAAAATATCAGTTTGATTATTAAAAAATAGATCAGTTGTTAATGTAGTTGAATAACTCTATGCCCGTGAGTTCGTAACAATGCTCGTTGCTGTTAAGAAGTCGTACGGCAACTTTTTTAAAGATTCTCTGACAGCACAATCATTTTAATTAATGCCACAGTGCAAAGCATAAAACCTATGAAGAATACAGCATCAAAATAACCGAAATTTAAGCAGGCTTACTTTCAGATCAGGTTTATGTCTCGTTGTAAGGTAGTATGAAGAAGATTTCATTTCGTGCCATGCGTTCTGTTTCTACGAAAAATGTTTGCTGGTGAAAACGTCAGATATATTCGGCATTCAACCTGACATGATGCCGCTCAGCATCGTGCATCGCAACGAACCCTTTTCTAACGCCGAGCTCTGCGATGCTGTTCAGCAGGGAAAGGTTTGTGGAAGGGAAAGCATGCTACGCGTGCGGGCACTTCCAAGTTTCCAGTCTATCTCCGCAAAGACAGTTGACAACGCCAATTAAATACACGCCAGTTGATAATTTTTATTGACGCCAATTTCAAACATGAAGTCTCATTGCCCCGGCTATCTTTTCCGGGGTGCGGTTTGTATGTTGCGAGCAGCGGCACTTTTCTGCTTCATCCAATTAATTTGGTTGATTTCGTTGTCAATTGTCGAAGCTAACAGCTATTCGAACGCGGTCCGGATCTACTTATGGCAATGCATGAAGTTCTTCCGCTTTTCCAACGAAAAAGTTGCCGTAAATAGGGCGCGCAATATAAATTGCTTTGCTTTAGTCGATTTAGCATTGAAATAGGAAATGTCAACAACTTACCTTGTACGATAGTAACCATAACCGTCTGACGTGAAGGCCAATGTCAAAATTACTACGACAGCCAGTGCCACTATCGACAGCTTCCCCATTATTACGAAGCTGTAAAGCCTTAAAACTTTAAAACCTGCGAAGTTTTGCAATGTATGTAAACCTCTGCACGTTGTTGCAACCTCTTTCGTATCTGTCTCTTTCATTGCGTCCTACCTTCAATGTTCTCAACGCTATGCTCGTACTAACCTTGCTTACCCCAATATGCTTTCGTCCTCGGCATTGCACGACGCGAACTTGCGAGTGCTTACGCTTGACATTTGCAGTACTGCGTCATTTGCAAGACTGCTTTTTATGGGATTGTTTTTCCTTCTGCCGAGCGTGACTATCAGCGCTGGCAAAGACGTTTCCCGGTGAAGCGCAGCTCAGCTCGTAATTCAAAACCGGCCAATTCACTTCATTAGTTTCGAAGCTCGCGTGCGGATTTCACTCGAATCCATGAACGTTTACCCTAAAGTCTGTCGAACACACCCTGGTGTTGCGTTTTGACTTTCGACACGCGCCGGCGATCTTTGCATTTTCGGTTCGGGTCTTTTTTTGTGCCAAGATTTTTTTCCCTCACACGGCAAGCGAAGTGCGGAAAGATTTCCTTTGTCGGGCTTTTTTCATGTTGTCCGTCCGTCACGCTTTGCAACGTCCTCCGAAGATCGTGGAGAGCAACACATCGCCGGCGGTCAATGCGCTTTCTCAGACACAGAAAGTCGCCTGGCGTAAAGTGACGTGCCGCGTGCGATACGATCGTTCGTGAGGCGCTTTTTTGACTCACAAACTCTCTGTTGAAAAAACTTCTCGCACACCCGAACTTTTTGCCGAGTGGTAACTGCGTAGCGTTACTGCAGCAGATGCCGACGATTGTCCTGTTTCACGTCAGTGCGCTGCGGCCGATCGGTCACTAATGATACAAGTGCACCATCGTATAATCTTACAGTACCCATCCGCCTCTTCCGCAAGCGCACCATCGTGGCCAAGCTGCTTGCATGTATGTTGACAGCTGCGTCGTCATTCTGAGTGCAAGTTAAGATGAACGATGCTAATCATGTTTTGCATTCCTGCAAATGGTGTTTCAAGCAAATGGTTGGTTTGTTGTGTCCAAGTATTGCTTACTCAGGTCACTTTTGGATGTCACTCTTATTTCATGGATGCCATGCGATTTGTCAAAAATTGTCACTCACGTTGGCAAAGAAGACAAAACAGGTAGTTGAGCTGTTTATTGAGCATAGTGCTACATTATGCGCGATTCAATTTGACATACCCACTGAAGGTCAGACAATATTTTACAATAACCTTGCACTAGAAATGTTCAGTTCAATGTTCGACTGATTCGTGACATTTATTTACACGGTCCAGGAAATTGCTGTGTAACCAACAATAGCCTACCAACCTAAAAAGGTTGTATGCTGCCGTCGTAGTCGTCCCATTTCTTCTTTAAGATCTCACTGCCATCTTCTCTGAAAAGTCTCTCATCGTCATACCCGTACTTCCGTGGACGACTTCCAGTGATTGCTGGCTGACCACCGATGTCGTTCATCCGGAGCTGCTTGTCAGTGCACCGCAGTGGTGTCGTCACTCTCCCTGTTGCGAAGTTCACCATTCCTTTGCATGCTTTCAATTCCTGGAGGCGAAAAATCATTTCGGTAAATCTTCTTCACTATCATCACATGTGCTGTACAGCAGCAGCTTCTTCGCATCTTAACACTGATCTGTTGTCTTGTGTACGAAAAGCCAGAGCTGCGAAGTTCTGCTTTTACAATATAAGTCATCATGAGCCGAGTGTTAACATCTCTGCCAATCATTAAAGCAAGACCGTGAGTAGTTTTAGACGACCTGCTGCTGTCAAGACGAAGCAGGCTGTTTGTTCGCTACACAGGAATATCTTCTGGGTTGTTTAACGAGCGCAATGAACGTAACGAGAGATAGCTCACCCCTAATAGTGCATATATTTACCAGAATGGGTTTGCTGTGAGGTACGAAAACATGTAATGCTCTTGTCGGTCGTCGTGGAGGTTTTCTACATTACTTATACTTTGAGCTTTCCATACTAACACACGTTTTCCTACATATAACATCAATCTTTGTTTGTCGGAAAATGTTTATTGTGTGCTTCATTTGCAAACGCTTTATTCTACTGTGGTTGGTGAACACGGTGTGGATGAAGCCAACTCGGGAACCCATGATGTCACACCCGACGTATGTACCAACCCTGCTGCGATGTCCCTCCCAAGGCCAGCATGGATCAGGCTTAACCGCCTTCGCACTGGTGCTAGACGGTTCCACTTCAACATGAACAAAGGGGCTGTCTCCAACAGCGTGGCGCCGAGATGACAACCAGCAGATCATTTTGTCGCAAACACCTACCTCCTAATGGGGCCTGTGGTTTGGCGGTTTTAAATAATGCAACCGAAAACTGGTTGCTCAAAGCATGCCCCCCAAGTCTTACTTAGCTGGGTGGCGTGAAATGAAAGATCGAATCAAACGACACAATGACGATGGCGGTGGCGAACAACCGCGCAAGCGTCATTACGTACCTGGTCGAAAAGAGCTTGACAGTCGAGCCAGAAAGTTGATGATGAACGATCGCAGGTGCTTGCAGCGAGATCGAGTTGTACTGAACATTCTGTTCGGTCACTGCTCTGTTGCCAACATAACCGGAGGTTTGGTCTGTGCCAGCATTAGCGCATAACTGCGGATTACGTCCCACTTCCAATAAAAGACAGTATTGTTATCGAGGTCGAGTATAAGACAGAAAGTCTTTTCTTGTTCAAACACGGAATTCTTTCGCAAGAAGCTCTCATGTTACAAAAAAGCGCCACAAAAACAGCGGTTGTAACAAAAGGAAAGACAGTGTTCATGATGGCAACATCAAACGATTTTAGTTTTGATGAAGGTGGTGCGTTAACTTTAGTGTTCTTTTGCATTAGAAAATAATTTCGTCAAGGTTTTTATTGTTTGTTTCAATATTTGTTGTGGTATAATACACCCTCGCAAAGAAATTTTCAGTGCCAGGTTATATTTGCTTGAGGTATTTTATCCACCGTACAAGGTGGTCATAAGTCTTTCCTTGAGTTCCTTCTTAAAACTCCTCAGACTGAGCAATGGAGCCCTGCCTATACCTTGGGCATTGGCTCTCTATTTAAAAAATATTTGAATACGTTTGATTTTGGAACTGCCTTTTGCTTATTAAGTAATTTCCGAGCAGGTCGTCACGTCTCCAACAGTACGCAAACATTTTTATGCCAGTACATGCCAACACTCTCGCCGCTCGCGAATATTGCTGATTAGAAAGTATAATTTTGAATTACGGCTTTTGCAGCACAATTTCTCAGCCAGTAGTTTTGCACGTTTGTTAGGAACCAGGTCGTTCACAACGCTTGCTATTGTTTTGCCAACACAACGCCTTCTCTATAATTGGTGAGTCTCTATAAGTGAGTCTATAAATAGGCTTGCCATAATCTCTTTTTAGCCGGGACATTCCCGGTTTAAAGGCCTTGTCGTGGTGTCTGCTCAATCAGTGAAAATGTCCCTGAATTTGCTTTTGACCATGAGCAACGTCAGAATTTGCTTTTGACCATGAGCAACGTCAGTGTTTAGCTGCAGGGTAGGCTATAGCGTAGGGGTGCGCTCCTATCTGCACGTATCATGATTTTGTGCGGTTCACGACGTGTTTTCTGTTGCCAGCGCAAAGTCTGTCGCTATTGAATTTAATGTAGAGTTTCCGTCTTCTTCACAAAAGTATATATATATTTTTTTAGCAATAACCAGTCTTCTGTAAAAGTATTTGCCACATTTTTACCTTCAAGTTTATGTACAAAATTTTTTACAGCCGTTTGCGTGAAACGCTGGAGAGAGCGCGGCCCGCGGAGTGTAACCAAAGGTTTCGTGCGTCCCGCAGCCAAAAACACAGTCACCCACCCCTGGGTTAGCAATTGTTTCCATTAATGAAAATGAAGCCCTTTGTTTTGATGAAGCGTAGGACCTCCTTTTGTGATTTGCTAACTCTCATGCAGTCTGCTGCCTATGAAGGATTGCCTAAATTTTAAAAGTATGAATCAAATTTTCAATAATGCCTTCTGAGAAGCGTTCAGGTTTGAATGTACGGAAATATGGCACGCCCATCTATAAAGTATCACTTGGTGATCGCCATTAACGATACAAACGAGAACCGAACGTTTAGTAGACATGCAGGCAGTTTTGAGCGCTCACCTGGCACTGAATCTGTGACGTCCCAGCGGCAAAATAAAGACGATCGTTGGTTGTTGTCACTCGGTTGTACTCGGATACCATCAGGTCGACAAGAACCTTGGACAACGTTTGAATGCAAGCTGCACGTGATTAAAAACATGTTGAAAAATGCCCAAGTTTTGGCTTGGTGCACTGAATAAAGTGCTTTGTTGCCTAGTGTTGAAGTGATGGCAGTCTGTAAATTTATGCTTGTTTTCCGCCTGCAGTTGGCAATAATTTTTGAAAAAGAATTTGCTTGTTTCTGCTGGCATCAGTTCTGTTTGCTTGTTGACCACAATTCGTTGTACTAAATTGAAGTTAATTGCATATATTCATACAAGCTGCACGTACATGAATAACAGAGGTTCTAAAAATCCTCACAATAACGAAGTACTACCACAGTAGTTGAAGCAAACGTCAGCGGCACCTGCACTGGTGCAAACGTTTGTGTGATGTCTGAAATATTGCGAAACGTCTGCATTATGCCAGGTCTGTTGCCCTGGCCTTGGTTTTTGTGATAAAGTTGCCCCTTTCTTTTACCGTCGATTTCCTACTAAACGGTGCAGATTGTCAATTTTACTTCGACGAAATAGTAACAGCATAAAATCTTACGTTTGTTTTAAAAAGTTGTCTGGGAATTATTTTGTGCATTTTACGGCTATGCCCGCAGCAGCGGCTGAACTCGGCGATCTGATGATGAGAATACAAAAATCGAAACAATGCAGGCTGGAGGTTGATAAGATAGTCACGTTGCTGCGATGCGAATCAGTTTTGTCTTCCTGCACGAACATACCCTTTCACTTACGCTTAGGTCCACTCTCGTGTTCTTGAACGAAATATCTTGCTTCCGTCAGGACCAACAAGCAGCCGAGGGAGAACACGTTTTGAATAATGTTCATTTTCGTTCCTTTGCTTTTGTTGTTTTTCCAAACTTTAAAGTTCGAAGTAACAGAGCCCAATTAATACAGTAGTTGCACTTACCGGTGGTGCGCTGCGAGAAGCTACAGTTCTAAATCAGTTGATAAACCCTCGACGTTTGACAACGATCTCATCCTCTGCGCACTGCAGTTAACTTGACTGAGTTCGCTTCTGCTTTTATACGGTGATGCGGCCGATTCTGTGACGAAGATAGGCCCAAATTAATTTAATTTCATTTTTACCCAGAACATTATGAGAGAAACATGATTAATGCAGCAGCGCCATTGAAATGACACGCAGCGGATGTCCATTAATTCAGTTCAACGTGTGATCCCCCGCACGCTGTCCCCTTGAAGTTTGTGTGGAAATGTTGGCAGAGTCGTACCCACGTTGCATTATTGAAGAAGCGGGGTGCATTCGGCCGGATTTATAGGCGACTGTCTGGAGTGATTATTCGCGTCGATGATGTTTGGATTGAATTATCCCACGTCTCCCTGCCATGCGGAGGGCGTGATGGGTTGATGTATGCATAATTGATAACCATCAACCACAACCGTGGCTTTAAACTTCTTTAATTCGGCCATGGGAATCGGCAAAAACGTGTTCGGAATGTTGACGAGAGAGTTGGGTTTTTATGGTTTTAAGCGATATATCCTGTGGTCAGTGTCAGCCGGACTAATGTGAAAAACCAATGCTTTGTGTTTGTTATCCAAGTTTGTGTAATTTTTAATGCTGCTTTCATATTTTTTGAACACATTGCTTTGGCGAATTCAGGGCATGTAGTTACTGACGGTACTTCGGGTAAGTTGCCTTTGAACAAAATAATCAGTAGCTGAGAGGGTTAGATCTGCGGAAATTTCTTGTGATTTTTTGTGGAATTAAACTTATTTATGAAGCACGAAGTCCTCGCTAATTAATTGGGAAAGTGCGTTTTGCTTACAGCTCAAACAATTGCGTTTCTTGCTGACGAAAATTATTAGGGTCGTACGTGAAGTTGCTTTAACGATGCGCGTCAGTCACCTGTCCGTAGCAAAAATGAGAGTTTTCTCCTCGGGTTGGAATTAATGAAACTAACGCTGAACTCACGTACGTATATTTTTGCCTGTTTGCATTGCAGGGATCGAAGTGTTGAAGAGACCTATAGTATTTGTAACAAAATGTGAACACGACGTTCAATAGCTACATAAAGATTCCTAAGCTTGCAAGCAAAAGTGCATGTATTGAAGTAATGAGGATCACCCCCCTCAACCTCATTACTGCTGCCAGAAGCACTAGAGGACATTGTGTCGTCAGCAACATTGTTGTTGATTTTGCTCTCCCCTTCGCCGCATGCGAGCGCTCGGGGGTGATGAGCCGCACTACAAAATCAAAGACAGGAATTTAGGTGTAGCGGACGAAAATTTTTTTTGTGCAAATAAGGAATGTTTGCAGATTGCGTGATGGACAGGATCTGTTGTGTATATAGCAATCATTGTTTCGCTTTCTTAGCTTCGACTACACTCACAAGAGACAGAGCGGTGGCGCAGGGCAATATGGTCGGCTGATCGGCTACATGGAGGTGGGAACTATATCTACTCATATTTTCAATGTTTTCTTGTTTTTTTTAAACTGCATGAAAAGCACACAGGTTTCAAAGTTGATAAGAGCTGAAATTCAGGTTCCTTTCAATAACGCCTGGTGGTTTTGATCAGACTCTTTTTCCGCTTTTTCAAAACTCGTGGTTTATGCAGCAATCCATCGGTTTGAAAAAACTTTACATAAGCGCCATCCTTTCCCGCCGTTCCATGTTATAATGAAAGGTATGCGTGACTGATCTCGTGAGCATTGGTATATGTGTTATGGTCTGACCGAACCGCTATCATCCGGATCTAGTTTTAACGATTTCCCACAATTGCTTTGGTAAATGTTTTCTACAGAATTTCCTGTTTGACACTGATCACTAAAGATATTTTTGTTTCTCACTGTCACAGCCGTTGCCTCAGGATCAGAACACCAAAGTGGAATTCCTTGACAAGACATCGGGCACGAGCGTCCCGCAGCAATTCATGGTTGGAGTGCGGAAGGTTCGTTCGACTTCTTTTTGGATGACGCAATGGCGTTCGGCTTCTCTTAAATCGAGGAAGACAGACGGCCATGAGCGGAGCAGAGCGTTTTTGTCTTCAAGTAACTTCGTTCCATCGTGCATATTTTCTCGCGTCGATAAGCATTTCCCGGGACTGGTTGTCGTTAAACACTCACTGCACATTCTCCATCAACGTTCGCGCAATAGCGAGTATGCGCGAAGCCCGAGGATGTTGGCCCGTCTGCCGTTGTGCATCAGCTTCTGTTACTGCTCAGCTGCTGCCGACTTTTGATCAAAATGTTGTCGCACGACGTTTGCGTGTAGGTTACGAAGCGTCAAGCTTCGTGTTTATGTAGGTGCGTGCGTGCTTGCGTGTGTGCGTGCACGCATACGCGCGTGTTTGTGCTTGCGTTCCGCTTGTCAGTACGGCATTTGTGCGATTTGCAGCACCACTTGCTGTAGTTTAGCCTCTTGCCACTGCAGCAGAGCATGGGCACGATGGATAAAATCGCTATTATGACGTTTGGATATAGTTCAGGTAACTATTGAGGTAGAAGATGGTAACCATCCGATTTGTTGGTCTGTCCAAGTTAAAAATTACTGCAGGTGCGAAGCGTTGTATACTACGCGCGTTTTGACCAAATGCAATTTATATTTCAACAATAAATCTCCAAAAAGTGAAGCAGTCGAATCATTAAAAAATATGTTACTAGGAAATCGATTTCACGTATTTTTTACGCATCTTCACTCCTAAAATTGCAAATAAAGGTTTTCAGGTGAAATGATTAATACGCTGAAGCAAGATTTCTAGAAAGCATGCGAATTGCAGTCTCAACCATAAGCTGCAACCATGCTGTTTGAGATCAAACACAAGTTGTCTGATATCACAAGTTGTGTTTGAGACTGCCATTTTTTGCATACTTCCTATAAATCTTGCTTTAATTTTTCGCCATGTAACACGTTAAGGCTTTGCTTGCAATTTTCTGGACTGAAGATGAGTTAACAACGTGAAATCGATTTCCTAGTCATGTATTTTTTTTGAATGATTCAACTGCGTCACCTTTTGGCGACCTACTGTTGGAATGTGACCTTCTTGCCTCTTCGACAGGGTCTGACCGGTGAAGTGCTGGAGCAGGGGCCGCTGATCGGCGCCAAAGTGACCGGTGTTCGCATTGTCGTGCACGACGGTTCGAGTCATCTCGTCGACTCTTCCGAAATAGCTTTTCGGCTGTGCGCCGAGGGAGCCGCGAAACAAGGTGCATTGAACAGTAATTGGTTTCCTCGCCGGCCCGCGCGGCTTTTGCGGTTATTCGTGGAAGTGCGACGTCTGCAGGGCGAGTTAGGAGTAAGGCACTTGCCGTCGTAATTTTACAAAAAAATTTTTGATTTGTTTTTGTCCCCATGCCCTTCAGTAACTGGAATGTCTGCATGCTAATTTCATTGATAAGGCCTTTTTTGTGTTGTTCCCGGATCTTCATGCTCTGCTGTACTAAACAAGATTGCGAATCTTGTATAAATCGGTTTTCCAAGTATGGCTGACTGTTTAGATGGCGTGCAGAGGATAAACTGACCATCGTTTGATTCTGATATATCTTAAAAACTGCGGTTCAAGTTTGCCAAACAAAGCACACGTCTCCGATTCAGGATTTGCTTCCTAATACGGCGACGCCAGTTGTTAGTAGTTGCTCGTTTGAACTCCGCGTCTTAAAACATGAAATGTTTCGCTGCTTGACACCCGTCAAAGCTGCATTCGTACGAAATCCTTGTGTTGAAGATTTCGGCGGGGCGTTGTCGTAATCGCAAAATTAAGGACAATTTGCAAAGACCGGCGTGGTTGGCACAACCTGTTGTTTTTCTTCGACGCATCAGAAAAGGTGGAATTTGTAGGATTACTGACTTGTTCGTGTTTTTGTGCGCGGTGTTTGGATTGCACGCAATCCCTGCCATTGTACGAGCGCAAAGCACTAGTTCGCCGCGCAGTTCGTTCAAAGACAAAGCTTACCGCTGTCTTCGTACGAGTGAAGAAGAGCAATCACCGTGACCGCTTTCTTGCGCAGCCCTGGAGCGCGCGTCGAAGAGGGTCTTGGAGCCGATCATGACCGTGGAGATCTCAGCGCCGGTCGAATTCCTGGACGTGGTCCTGGCCGGGGTCAACAAAAAGCGGGGCACGATCGTCGAGCAAGACGACGACGGCGAGTACTTCACCATGCTCTGCCGCGTCGCGCTCAATGAGATGTTCGGATACGCCNGCGAGCTCCGATCGATCACTGAGGTGAGCTGCTGCTGCTGCTGTCGATGCGCTGGCACGCATCGGGCTGTTNTGTTGTGATTCCTCGCCCGTCTCATTCACAGAAATCTGCTTTCTACCCTGTTTGTTGACGCTGTGCGCGTCAGGAAGCAGTCAGCTGGAGCGATTCCAGTTGTGTTGTAAATTCGCGCAAAACTTCTGTGAAGTTCGCTTTCCAATTTGTTGTTTGATAGCAGCGTTTAACTTCCCGCCTTTAATACTTAACCGCTATTTCATGTCATTTTTATAACAGGGGGTTTAGTTGTTTTTTTTTGTCATACCAAATTATTGCCTGCTTCAGTTCACGACCTTCGCGTGTTGGGTTGAAGCTTACGTTTGTTTTTATCCTTCCTTTTCTTGCAATAGATTGTTTTCACCTTTCTCGTTTTGAGGAACCAGCCCCAGTGACTAGATCTTGGCCTTAACTTGGCGTGCCCGACCAGCGGTGCATATAAATCTGTGATGCGCGGCAGTTATTATTCGCAAAACGTTTCTTGCATTTGCTAAAAATTAGTGCAACCTCAGTTCACAGTTTCAGAGTTTGTGGAATTTGCAAGCATTGTTCAATACTGGGGGTTCTCGACGGGGTTCTGACGACCTGACGTGTTGTGAACAAATCCAGAAATGCCTTGTGTTTGTTGAGGAGACCGTTTGCGAGGTCGAGAGTATTTCAGATGCCGGGTGAGGGGCTACAGCATCAGGAAGATCTTCTAGGTTGTTAGGCGTGCTGTGGTTCTAAGTTGTTAGGCGTGCTGTGGTTCTAGGTTATAGGCGTGCTGTGGTTCTAGGTTATAGGCGTGCTGTGGTTCTAAGTTGATAGACGTGTTGTGGTTCTAGGTTATAGGAGTGCTGTGGTTCTAGGTTATAGGCGTGCTGTGGTTCTAAGTTGATAGGCGTTCTGTGGTTCTAGGTTGTTAGGCGTGCTGTTGGTTCTAGGTTGTTAGGCGTTCTGTGGTTCTAGGTTGTTAGGCGTGCTGTGGTTCTAAGTTGTTAGGCGTGCTGTGGTTCTAGATTGCTAGGCGCGCTGTGGTTCTAGGTTGTTAGACGTGCTGTGGTTCTAGGTTGTTAGGCGTGCTGTGGTTCTTGGTTGTTAGGCGTGCTGTGGTTCTAGGTTATAGGCGTACTGTGGTTCTAGGTTATAGGCGTGCTGTGGTTCTAAGTTGGTAGGCGTTCTGTGGTTCTAGATTGTTAGGCGTGCTGTGGTTCTAGATTGTTAGGCGTGCTGTGGTTCTAGGCTGTTAGGCGTGCTGTGGTTATCATGAACGGACAACTGCAATCGTTGCCCGTCACCACGGAATCGAAAGCCGTTGTGCGTGCTGACAGGACTTGCGTTGGTGTGTTGTGAACTAAACTTTAAGGGTTGTCTGCAAGCGCAAACAGTTCAGGGGTTTGTAAGCACGGTAGTATGTTTCCCCACAACAAAGGCGTTAGTTGTCTGATGAGGTTTTGCCGGTTTTTACATTAATTCTTACGCGGTCAGCCAACAACGCACCAGAACGATACAACACGGCCACTCACTTCAAATGCTATCTATTCTTGATCTGGTGACGAGCATTAACTCTTCGTAGAAACGTTCCACTCATTTCCATTCAAGGAATGGCTCGCGTAATGTTCGACTCAATTCAACTTAGGCACAAGTGCGTGAGTCTCGCTTGGCAATACGTCATGGCGTCAAAATACCACTCGCAGTGTAACAATGGCTACCATCGCGCCAAATCTGGTTTTGAAATGATATTTATCGTGTGCGGAATGTCGAAAGATTTCTTGCAGTTCGTCGGTATTACCCAACAGCTTTTCGAATTTATGTGGTATTAGTGTTGAGCGTAGGAGTTGTTGGATTGCTCTCATCTAACAACCAGCGCTCATGGCAAGTCGGTGGAGTGCCATGTTGTTGTTTGGGTCATTGCATGCCTCGTGTGCGACATCAGGTGGACATTAGTAGTAGCGCAGTGAAGGTCACGTCTGTTGCCTGTTCAAACACTACGACGAAAGCCAAAAATTAGCTCATCGATTCCGCAGTAGTTATCGATTTTCAGGTGGCAGTTTGTCATGGGTGTGACCTTCTATGCAAATTTTATCGCAAAAAGTTGCCTGCAAATGGCACGAGGTGTGTTGTACCTTGCTTCGCAAGTTGTGCGACTTTAAAGCGTTCCCAGCATGAGGAAAAAAACAGAAAAATGAAACAAGCAATCTCTCTATTGGTCATCGAATAGTTTGCAAAGCATTTCTTGCGTTCGGTAAAAGTTTGTAAGTTGCGTTTCGGTGCCTTAAAATTTCAAACAGCGGTTATATGATTCTGCGTACTATAGAAATATGGAATAAGAAATCCGACAACATGTGTTTCTTTTCATACAACATCTTCAGCATCGTTAGAACGATGGAAATTTCTGCGTTTGAAGCTCTGCCTCCGGAATTCTGTAGCTGGAGAGAAACGAGAGTTCCGGAGGCAGAGTTTCGAGTTTCTACAGCTAGAAGCTAGCGGTTAAAGGAAAGCGAAGTTAAGCATCACTGAAGTGCAACAGCGAAGCCCAATCGTGAATCAACACTCGGGGCTGTATCCAGTGGCCTAGACAGGGGGAACACAAGGCCATCATAACCCCCAATTAAAATTACTCACTTTGGATTGAAGGTGATTACTAGCCTATGGGTCATGATCCACGAGATGGGTTTAAAGTCGGTTCAAGAAAACAAATATTGTATAAAAATCTTTGTGCAGTAGAGCCCCTTTATGCACTACTATAATACATACATACATTCATACATACATTCATACATACATTCATACAAACATTCATACATACATTCATACATACATTCATACATACATTCATACATACATTCATACATACATACTTTTAACTGATAAAACACTTACTAGCCACCAAGGTGTGGTGCATTATTCTTGTGGCATTTATACTACCGTCTAACAAAATTAATGCTTGATGTTTTTCGTATTGTTACATCACAGTGGGCACACGTATGACGCACTCATATTGTTATGTTGCGAACCGTTTTGCATAAAAAGAGTGAAACCAGTTGATATTGCCATCAAATAGGGTGGTTCTTTTCTGCTAGTGATGATTGATTCGTTTTAGCGCAAAGTACCTGGCCACTGGCGTCAGATTTTCCCTGCGTTACTACAAAAAAAAAGACAACGGCTTCCCCACCATTTGAGACTTCCCAGTGACCAGCATGTAGTACAGGGGTGACGAACCTATTTGCTATTGCGGGCCACTTTGTCAGTTACCGCTGAGTAGCGGGCCGCACAACTTTTTAGTCATACTATGCAACCTGTTAAAAACGAAAAAATTGTTCATCAACAGAAACAAACAACAAACGAAATTCAATCGGGCTATCAGCTTTTGATATTGCATCGCAAAGATTAGAAGCGGGTCAAAGAAAGTTCAAGACTGCTGGTCTCGCCTGAATGCTTCGCGGGCCGCACGAAATTCTTTTGCAGGCCGCATGCCTCCCGCGGGCCGCATGTTCACCTCTGACTTAGTACAAGGGGCAGCAGTTGGTAGGAACTTTCCTGAGTTTTATGAGAGCAGTTGCAAAAGGTTTCACCATGGTTGACTGCGCATGATGACGTCATCGAGGTGGATAAACCACTGTTCGATAGTTTGGTTGATTTGGTTCCTCCCAACAAATTTCCTGGCCGCGCTGCTGGCGCATCGACGCGACGCGTCACATGCAGCATTCGCGCTTGAAGGGTCGCGGACGGGAAACGCGCTGAGAAAAGAAGATAGATAGCGCAGTGTGCATGTAAAGTAGTAGAGTGAGCTCGGTCGAACGTGCGTTCTCTGTTGCTGTTGATGCTCGCGATGTGCAGCGTGGCGCTCTTACCGCTGCCAATTCAAGTCGCAACTTGAAAATATAGGTAGTTACAGGGGCGGCTCGTCTAGAGGGGCTGC
>JGI24159J19872_10003296_pt1 | contig 19995 bp, 15 predicted proteins | sample Ectturendosymbi4_FD_19872 | JGI IMG/M metagenome (IMG submission 19872) | reverse complement strand
AGTTAGTTCAGAACAGCGAGTTAGTTCAGAACAGCGAGTTAGTTCAGAACAGCGAGTTAGTTCAGAACAGCGAGTTAGTTCAGAACAGCGAGTTAGTGGCCCCCCACAGTGGCATAGCCAGCCCAAAATATTGGGAGGCCAAATCTTTTTACTTTAAGCGAGCAACAGGACTTTGCAAGGAGATAAGTTCGTTCTTCTGGCGATTACCTTTATTATTTAGCCGACGTTTCGTCTACCTGTTCAAGTAGGCTTCTTTCGGGCAATGTTTTTAACTACATAATCTGCAGTTTACCAATAACAAAAAACAGTTAGCAGAGTGAGGTACCAGAATAAAACGCAAAACCGACCGTCACAGTATAGGTGTGTGACAGTATGCGACAGTGAACAGGAAGAAGTGTAAAGTGGGAACGCCGGGGGTGACTATGCATAACAAAGCAATAAAATAGCGTAAACCTTGCACAGAGAAATGCACGAAATGAAAATTTCGTTTTGTGCATTTTTCTGTGTAGGTTTTACACTATTTTAGTGGTTTCTGATTAGTTAGTGTGAAACAAACCAGTAAATAGTACGAAAGTATGCGGTAAATAGCAATTTGAAAATGAGATAAACTCTGTGGTGAGCTAGTAAATCAACAGGCCGTAAAGCGGGCAATAAGATGACAAAGTCAAGGAAGTCAAATAAAAGATATAAAATTCACTCATGTTTTAAGACACTATGATAAATAGCTAGGAGGTTGGCGCTTTGATCATTCACAGTGTTAGTTTTTTAATTGATATACAAGATTCTAAAAAAATAGGCTTGTCGTGATATAAAACGGGGCGCAATCCCAGTCAAAACCATGGCCCCGTTGGGCTGCATGTTTTGTTGAAGCTGTCTTTTCAAATTTAGGAATATGTTTAGGCAAATGATCCTGTTGTGTTCTTTCAATCAAGTACTCAGGCTTCGTTTCGTTTGTCCAATGTATTTTTGTTCACATTCCCCACATGGAATTTCATAGACTGCACTTCGACGTTCACTGGCGGGTACGATATATTTCTCCTGAAGATAGGATTGTGTTTGGCTTAATTGCAGATTTGAAGATAGTTCGTACAAGATGTTTCTCCCGAATTCGTTTTGATGTCTCTCCCAAGTCAGTTGTGTACGGTAAAATAGCTTCAGATGTAAACTCAAAAAATCGTGTTGTTTATTCTTTTTGTTTTAAATCAATTATTTGGGGTAAATATTCAACATGAGAGTCCGTTTCCTATATTTCATTTCGATGTTCAGGTTCTGGACTGGGGAAAAAAGTTTTTTAGTCCGTTTGAAAAGGGTGTTGACCACTGATTGCTGATGTTGTAAGGGATGTCTTGACCTAAAGCTGAGGTTTCTATCTGAATTAGTTGGTTTAAGATAGACTGCTGACAATAGGGGGCGATTTGATGAGTGTTTGATCAATAAGTCCAAAAAAACTCCCAAACTCAAACCCCCCAGAAAAACAAAAAGCTCTGATAACTTTGATTTCTCCATGATCACAAAAGTGTCGTCTACAGTCTCGCCGCCACGGTTGGGCTTAGCGTCCCCAAACAAAGTTCCCACCTCCCAAGTTGAAATATGAAACACTACAAATAAGCATAATTTTGGTCAAATTTTTGAATTTCAAGACCCCCTGAACAAACGTAAAGCACTCTTATTGAAAAAACTTTCTGGCGACTGTTCTGCGTCCACAAATCTTTTCCACCAAATTGGAGTATCTGTGAAGGTTTCCAAAGCGAGTTTTTCGACCTCTTCACCTCTTCCGTGACTAGGTTTCCAACTACTATTTGAAACGGGAGAACCCATCACTGTTCCTAAAACTTCATTGTAGTGTTTTCCACGAAAAGTAAAATTTATTGAATTTAAGCAAATTTCAATTTATTAAAATTAGGTCGGAAGTTGACAAATATGTACGTTGATTCAGATCAGGTTCGGATTGTAGACGTTGCTTGGCTATGTTTAATGCCAACTGAATTGCAACTATTGTGAATAAAGATACAACATGGAATGAGACCATTATTTCATCAGTTTGCAGTAATTCATTAGTAATAGATGAAGTGAAGCTTGCAGAGTTTCTTACGTGATGTTTTGATTATCCAATAAGCTTTTTCAGAAGTGAGAATAATTCTTTAGCTAAGCAGTAGGTAGGTGAGTCTGTGAAAGAAACTATTGGTCGGAGAGGGAATGTTTTCTTTCTTTAATTTCGGTAGTCCGTGCAGTCGGGTGTTGTAGCATCTGAGGCTTTCAGTTGGAAGCTTGCTTCTTTTGTGATTTATTGGTTTCGAGCAAGTTGTTAACACATATATTGACACCTTTGGTTATGGATGCGGTTGGGTTGGTTTTAAGATGTTTGTTAGTGTTATTGATCATCAAGCATTTGATTAATCTTGTGGTCATAACATTCTTTGTCTAAGTGATGTTACCTTTGTCAGTCTTGGTGATTATTATACTTGGATCTTTCTTTAATTAATATACTTTAGATATTTCTTTAATTGAATACGCCATGTGTTCTTTCTTCGTCAAAGCTGATCTACTTCGTATTTTGTTTGGTATGTTTGAAACCACTTTTCCACGAATTAGGTCAGCCTTGCTGGGAGAAATGCCTAGTAATCCATCTTTAACTGGGGCAAGGGTATATCTCACTGGTACATCTTCAGGGGCAATAGCAAAATTTTGAGCCGATGCTGATGCTTTTAGTTTTTCACTGACCATAATCAATGCCGATGTTTTGCATCACGCAAACTACAATTGAAAGACATCACAGCGCATTTTTTCTTCGGAATGTAGGCCACATAAACAAATGGAATAGTTTGCACAAATGAAAGAGCATATTGTAATAAGTTAGAAAGGTATTACAATTATAAGCAATATGAAAAGAAAAATATGAAAAACAACAGTATTTTGTTTGGGAACTTTGGAACACCGTCTCTCAAAGCTCAAAGCACAAAATGACAAGGTATGTCAACATTTGGGGAGACTAGGGTCCCTGTGGCCCCCCTGGCTACGCTTATGGTCACTCACACCTCGCACTACATATCTTCCACGTGTGCACATCAGGAAGGTCCCCAGTTTTGTGACGTATTAACTACACATCAAGGGACACTGCTGGTAGTTCAAATTTCTAGCTTGCAGTGGTGCAACTCCTAGTGATTTTCCACTATATCTAATGTTCAAGTAAGTACTTTCCACGATGAGTGCAAGCAAGTAATCGATCAGCAAATTTTCAATAGGAAATGGATTTCACGTAAAAATTACGCATCCTAAGTCCTTATTCAAATAGTGTATATCTAGTGATTTTGTATTTCATTTATTGTGGTTTCATAGTTATCTGTTGTTTTCGATGAGTGAGCTGAATGTAATTAATTACACAATTTGGTGTAATTGTAGCTGTAACTAAGACTTTGATTTTGCGCGATTGTAATTTACTAAAAGTCCTAACTATCAAGATGCATCTAAAATTGCACAAGATCATATAATCTCTTTTGAGTTGAACCACTACGAGGTCGCTGCGGTCATCTGTTAAACAAAAATTCAGTGACCTGTACAAACAACCAGAACCGTTGCTGCTGACTTCCGTTTTCTTTGTCTCTGGTTTCGAAGAAGTTGCGCAACGTATTTGTTTGCATTGCAAAGCATTTTCTGGCCATTTTCGTTGTGTGTAAGTTTGCCTTTTGATTTTGCAACACCAATTGTCCTGTAATCTGACAAACCTGTTACGTATTTGTAATCTAGTGTTTTTTTATCATGAAATCTAGTACTTTTCCGTAGCAACAGAGTAACAACACTGCTAGCTTGTTACAAGCAACGCATTAATGAAGAAAACTGCTTCAATATTTCTCAAACCTCGAAAATTCATAACCGCCTGGTTTGATAACAAATGTGTTGCTACGCCTTGTGGTACTTCCGAAGAACATTCTGCAATGCACCCATTCTCGACTTACAATGCTGGTGAAAAATTAAAAAATAAACATCGACATTCTGATTGCTAAGGGGGGTTCGAACCCTTTCAGCCCTTCCCCCTCGCTGAGCCTTTGCTTGGTCGAAAGAAACTGGCACTTAGTTTGATAAAGCCTTTGACGCAAAGGCGTCTTGCCAACCCTATGTTGCCTTCCGAAGTGCGGTCCACCATTAACACCACATTTCCTGATATGATGTCAGCGATTCTGACGCAAGTCCCTCAACAACTGTCCGCAGCAAAACGCTGCCAAATCTGCCGTCCGTCGCACCGAAATAAGACGAGGTTCGTATGTCGGGAGTGTGGAGCTCCTGTGTGCAAGGAACACTTAATTCGAACCTTCTGCCCAGACTCACTGCTGAAAGGTAAGAGTTTCATGCATATTGCTTTTTGTTGTGTAGCAAGCACATTTCAACGTTGGTACAGTGCGAAAGAAATTAATTTATCTGCCAGAATTGTGTGTCCAAGTCTTCAGCCCAGTTGCGCTTGTGAGACGTAAAGTAAAACAGCACATTAGTTTGTCAATAAAAATCAAGTACAATCTTTGCCGTTGGTATATCTTGGAAATCACTTTCTTGTTCCTTTTTGTTATCGATTCTGTGTAGCAGATTGGCAGATATTCTCGCAAATAAATTTACCCAGTTTGGGCAAAATGCACCTTATGTGCAAGAATTCACACAATTATCACAAAAACAACAAATTTTCATATCTCGACCTAATTTACTTTTTTGCATGTACGTCCGCCAGATTCGAACACATCACGACATGGATGTTGTACGGACTGCCAATGAAGGCTACTGGCAGAATTTCGGACGTTTTCATGCATTTTTAGTGTCGTTTCCTACCCGCGTTTTTTCTGGAGGACATGTGTTTGGTTTTGAAAAAATTGAATTTTTTCGGCGCGAAACAACTTTCGTTTTTAGGACCAGTTGAGCTTGGGAAAAGTTTCTGAGTTGTTCAAACACGTGCCTGTGAATGTAAAATGTTTTCGTAAGCTTTGGTTAAAATGGAAACAAATTCGCCCGAGTGGAGCAAATTAAATCAGCATTTTGTTCAAAGATGTTTTGACAATTGCTGAAAGCAGATAGACTTTGCACGTCAACAGACGGTCCAGAGTTGTAAGTCTGGCCGGGTTTTCGGATCGGGCCGAGTTCGGGCTTACATTTTGTCAAAATGTTTCGGGCCGATTTTGGGTCTGCATACAAACGTTTTTCTGAAAAACCGACACTTATATCACCAATTACTTTTGAAGCAATGTAGTTGATTAACTCTTCAATAAAAAATGAACAATAGTGAATTGTTTTGTCATGTATACTTTGCTACGCCCCAATATCGCGCAGTTACGCATATTTTGAAACTCACCCGTTAAATGTATTTGACTTTCAGACGTAAATCGGGTTTCACAAAATGCCGAGCTCGGACATGGATTGAGCTTCAAAATGAAGCCCATTTGCATCTCTGAGTCGGCCTCAAACGCTTCTTTCAAAACGAAGTTCTTGTTGTTGTCAAGAATTCAGCTGTGCATACCAAATTACGTTTGTCCACAAAAAAAACACGCATACTACATATATGTATCCAGGGGGACAAAGGGGATATGTTCCCCCAAAATGCTTAGAATATCTAATCATTTTGTGCTTTGAAAGGCGGTATATCATATAAAATACTGTTGCTAGCCTAAAATTTTGAGTAGTTTACTGAACGGTTTTCACATCTCGGTCAAAAGTTGCGTTATATCGTGCTTCGTCAGCTTGTTTCTGAAACTTTTTATTTTAAGGGAGGTATACTCAGTTATTGACCAAATGCCGTATCAGCATCTTTCATTTGATTTTTAAAATGTTACTTTGATTAGGGTTTCGAACAATGTCTTTAATGTCACAACGGTTCACGTTTTATGTTGTAGTTTTCATTCCATTCACATGAAGCTCAATCGTCTCAGTTTGGGTCCGAAAACTGTGATGGCAATTTAAGAAGAGGACATTGCTATTCAGTCATCCTCGGACAACTTACGAGAGGGTGGGTACGCATTGGAATCAAAAGTTGAATTTATTGTACAGTACACACCACTGCTAAATATTTGGTTGATTTCTGAGATAAAAGATTTTTATGGAATGCTTGCGTGCTTACATAATCTCATTGAATGGTGAAGCAAATATAGCACAACCGTATGCAAGCAACCGCAGTCTTTTCCATTTCATTATGGCATTTAACCCAAACTCTTGAAATACACTCTGCGCGACAGCACATTAGGGCAGGCCCGTAGCCAGGTTTTCAGGCGTAGAGGGGCAAAGTAAATTTTTAGGGGAGCAAATTTTTTCTTTTATTATATGTTTACAACAAATTTTTCTGAGCACAGCAAAATTTAGGGTGTCACAAAAATATTGGGGGCCACTGCCCCTGAATGCCCCCCCGTGACTACGGGCCGGCATTAGGGTAATAACTGTACAAAAATCACGAGACCCACGTTCAATGTTGAGTTTCTGCTAAAATCTTTCATAACTGCTGAATATCAACTCACGTTTCGAATTTGCCGTTCACAAGTTATAGAGCTACACGTGGCCAGTGCGTGAATGCCAACAAGAGCGTCACTTACTCTGTCACGCATGAGTGGTTCAGGAAGTTGTAACTGAACAATCGCTATCAAGCGTTTGTCATAAGGCGCATTCAACACGAAAACGTATTTTCAGCAGTTTATGCAAAAGGTGAAAATGTCAAATGGAGAAATCGAACGTTCCTCAAAGGTTCAGTTGCAGACATCACTTCATGCTGAGACAACACTCGGAGTTAGAGATCTTTTATTTTTCTCGGTTTATTAGTCGCCACCAGATCTTCCTAGGGCTACATTCTCCGGTGTATCTGACACGTAAAACGATTCTGAAAGTACACAAAAAGTTTTTTGAATTTCTTGTTGTTATGCAGTATGATATTTTTGTGATTAATTTCACAAAAACACAAAGTTTTCTAAGATCAAAGTTTTAGCTTTTCTAGAAGGGGCTCATTTGGTGCTGAACTATTTTAATCTCTTTTCTCGCCATAGGAATGTGGAATCAATGCAGGCGAACAATAGCAGGTGAAAATAGAACCATTGATCATGCTGAGGCAGCACACAGAAAGATATATGCCTGAGTGGGAATTAACCATCCAGTTATCTGGATGTTAATCGATTGTCTTAGGAAAACACAGACAGGATGTAGTACAAGGTTTCTCAAATGGGGCCCTCGACCGCCCTTGGGGGTCACGGAGCAGTTCTCTGAGGGTCACGAGCAGAGGTCTTCACTAGGTAGTTTTGCCGTGATATTGCATAATTTGAAGTAAATTAACTGTGATCTGTTTAATTCTTTGACTGTGATTGCATTTATTCTTTTACTTTCGATTGTTGGCTTTTGTTATTATTAACCGTGGCGAATAAAATAACTGATGGAAACCCGTTAAAAACAAAACTAGTGTTTTTATTTATGAGAAGGGGTCACAAATGTTGAGAGTCTTTTGAAAGGGGCCACGGCTCATGAAAGTTTGAGAACCACTGGTGCAATATGTGCTATGAGCAGTTCACCGCTAGGAAAGCTCCGAATCAAGAACTTCTTGAATATGTTAAGGCTGATGAGCGCATTCTCAACACCATCAAATATTTTGACTCAAGGGCACCACTTCAATCGTGTTTACAGCACGGTAAGGGCTACAAGTACGATATGCACTAAAGTTTTATCCATGTTTTTGTCGATTTTCTTTGCATACACTTGTCAGACTCGGAACTAGCGTCAAAAGGGATGGGGCCAAACACTTCGGCGCTGAAAAGCTCCCCTTAAATTTTCAACGTTTATTTACATCAATACTCTACTCAGAAAGACAACCCATTTTCTTTTGCCAAACAGAGAGTTTTGTTGTTCTGCTTCAGTGTTTTTCCATGATTTAAGTTAAACAAAGCTTTTATCTTGCTACTCGTATTTGCATTTGAAATATTGTCACTGAACGTGATGACCTCGTCAAAAAACTGGCATGATTTCATTTTCATTAGCATGACTTTGACAAAAAACTGTTCTGACTAATCTAAATTTTCAACAATATTTTCGTTATAATCTGCACGCTTAAAGCTCTTTTTTTGTAATATTTATGCATAGAAACAAACATCTTTGTCAACTTTGTTGCACTGCACCTTATAAGGAATATTTTACAAAAAACTTAGGATTTCGAAATAGAGTAAAACTGAAGGTGTTGTGTAATAAAGTTGTTATCACAACAATAGTTGCTACTGGTTTTCATTACTGGTAACACTGCGCTAAAATCCTCAGTGGGCAATGGTGGCAGTCAGCTCGCAAGTTAACAGCACATGAAAACAAATTGGAATTAATGTGTGGAAAACAAACATGTTGGTTTCTTTGATTCGTCTTTCAACTTCGGTCAAAACCTCTACAACATTTTCAAATTAGTCATTAAATTTAAACATTTTTGAAGCGGCAACTAAAAACCTACGTTGCTCAAAGCCTTAACTACATTTTTAAGCTACTGTAAAAGTGCAAGTGCAGTGACGTCATACCGTTTTCTGCAGCGATTAAATTCGAGCATGCACTTGTTTCCATATGTCTTGCCGTCCGTTCCGCATACCGGAAGGTACATTCTGTTGCACGGCCTGGGCCTGTAAACAATAGACAAAACTTAAGTGCGGACGAAAGCAATGGTTTGCACAACGTGCGTGATTAGGTTCAGTTATTTTCATTTCAGCAACCTTGCCTCCATTCTACGTAGGGAAATACTTTTCAAAAACATGTTGACACTGGACCAGCCTGTGTTGACAAAAGATAGCATTTATTTTGCTTTAGGCCAGTTTGTTTATGTCGGCTGACCAGACAAAGCAAATAGAACTTTCTTTGTTTGCATTGCAGAATTGCATCTTAGGGCTTTCTAGGCTTTTGCGAAATTTACGAGGAATAATATCATCTCATTTCTTTTCTTTGACTACAAAATTTAACTTTCAAACATTTTTCAGGAAAACCAACAGAACTTTCAAATGATTATATAACCGTCAGACACAACAAAGGCAAACATCGTCTCAGAGCTCGGGGTGGGCAACGTTTAAACTTGGAATTTTTCAATTTTTACCAAGTCTGAGGTGTCATAAGCCATGAATACCCGACTCCACCCTACCGGCAAGGATGAAGACGTCGTCGTGGCGGGGCAGCTTCATATCTGGCAATGAGGTGGAAGAGGCAAACCAGTAACAGAAAAACAGTCAGCTTCATGACGTATCAGCAAATGCACAATATGTAGGTCTATGACTGCATATAGATCTGAAACAGAAATATCAGCTCCTGCGTTAAATGTTCCACAAATTTGCAGTTTTAGCATCGTGTCGTTCCCTCCAGGATTGCAGCTTTAGGCCCTGCGTTTTCCAATTGGGATATGTAAATTTGTTAATCCTTTGTTTAGGTGCAGTGGCACACATGTCTTTCTGTTTGGGAACAAGAAATAAACGTGCAAAAATACTTAACTTGAAGAGACACCCACAAATTGCGCAAAGCTTTATGAAAGTTGTTTTGCGCATTTCCGGCAGTTTATCGGTTTACAGCTTTTGCTAAATTTTGCAGCGCTGCCCCACCTACCTTTTGTCGGCGTTAAGGCTAACTCTGGATCACGGAATCAGAAACAAACTTTCAGCAAATAAAGCATAAAAGCAGTAGTTTTGACATAAAAATGTTAACAAGATTCCACCAACTCAGAGGCTTATTGAGGGAGGCCAATGGGGTCACAATTCCCCGACACCGAATCACTACGGCGGCGCCGAATCACTGCAGGCACTGAAAAGTCCCAACAATGTCACAAGTACTTTCTTCGATGCTGTGCATTTGCTTCCGAAAGGCCTCAGATTCGAATATGAGGGCGCTAAACTTTCTTCTTGCCCTGGGCGCCATCTAACCTCCTTATCGGTTATTTTTATTGTCACTCTTATACGTTTCTTTACCCCTGTAAGTTTCTGAACCAGTTCTTGATGAAAGCAGGTTAAGCATTAGCAACCAACTAAAGAAGGGAGGTCATCCGAGAAAGTCGTCTCCATTGCTGTTCTAAGTCATTTCCTGCTGCGGGAAAGGCGCATTTCAATGCAAGTTCACAGCTGGTTGTTTGTGACATGAACTCAGCCGTCTTCCCAACAAGAGTGTAGGTATAATGGCATGCGCTGTCATGAGAGTAAAAACAAGGCTCAACCAAGCAGACATCGGTTGGGTCGGCGAAAGCAAAATTTAATGAAGAGTGCGAATATCGACGGAGCATCATATTAGTTTGAATTAGTCACGAAAGTACGCAAATTCACGCCATTGTTCAAAACAATCTCAAAAGTACGAATAGTGCCCTGATCAAACACTGACTGAAAATGTGAATGACGAAGTATGAGAGGCTTTCAAAATAATAATAATAATAATTACAATAATTGGAAGGAAATAATTGCAGATACCTCCTGATTAAAAATATAGCCTACGTTGCATTATGACATCACACAGTCACAAGTACTGCTATGCAGCATGAAAAGTTTGCCAGACCATTATGAAAAACTTGGTTTGACTCTGGCGTTCGGCTGAAAATGGTGCAGACAGGCTTGCAAAACTGCATGAGCAACTTTGCAGCCGAAGTTTACGCGTGGTGTGTGTGTGACCTCACTTGCCAAGGCACACGTCTTTCTCGTTAGTCTGGTTGTTGCACCGGAAAGGTACCTGGACAGCACAAACCGAAACGAATCTCAATCTAGTGCACAGACCCTTTGCAATCAGCTGACCTTTCAAAGCCACCCAAGCAGTTATTCAGAAGGTGGAACCACGCCTTACTGTCTGTTGCTGTAAGAGTTCAGCTCTGAAGTTCAAGGTTTGCTTGTTTCAAGTTAAGAGGAACTAACTGGACTGTGATGGGAAAAAATATTTGCTCTCGACGACGTCTTTTTGCAATCTTTCAATATTAGCACGTAAACTTCAGAGGATTTTCACATCATCAAAGAAATCATTTCCGTCGGCTGGACCGGGAGACTCTTTATGTTCTGAAAACAAACGTCCACTCGTTGCTGGATTGCGGAAGTGACTGGACCTGTGTGTCGCAAATACGTTCCAGACATGACCCATTTAAAACGAAAGACAAATGGCAGAAAGCGGTGTCGTGTGAATAGTGCACGCAGTCGCAAACCTCAACTGGCTGTTGAAGGGAAGATCATATCCGTTCTGCATTTGCACTTGGTACAAAATTGGGTTCTGTTCCAGCACTTCTATTCGAAAATCGCTCTTTGTGTACACGAGACACGGATGCTGATCGGGATTATTCCTGTATGAAGCAAGTTTCAAATAGAATTTGGGAGCTCAGGAATCTGTACTGCTCGCAAATTCATAGCAACCGCCATTGCAGTTGTTCAAACGAATTGATGCAAATCAACATCAATTCCGATTTTTTCATTATCAAATAACTTCAACTATTTACATCTCATAAAAGTTAATTTTGTTGTAACTTTCATCGTTAGTTGCTATATTTGAATTTGTTGAGGCAAAACGCTGCCGTTGTTCACACGCCAACACCAGTTTCTAAATGTGTAAATGTTCTTGAAGCTACCGCATTAGGCAGGTTAACTCTCATAAAAGTGTTTCTAGATATCAGAAAGCGAATGAAAATATCACAGCGATGAAAACAACGCAATCTGCAGAAGCAACAGTCCTGCGTGACCGTCAACTACAAGACACAAATGTTCCCAGCAATTTTCGTCGAATCGTTGGCACGAACTGGCAATTCATTTGGTTGAAACGCCCTCTGTGTTTCCGGACCAATTGATCGATGTTGTGCTTTCCCATGTTCGCCGCCGAAAATAAGTTTCCTTTCATTCCATCTGGAACAGATGTTCTTAACCTTTGCTTTCCGCGACATATTTACTTGAAATCCTAATTCAAGCTTCAGTAATGCATTCTGCCAGAGGAGCAGTGCTAAAAAAGAGGTGTGGGAACGCCGTTCCCAACAAGGTTGAGAATAGCCCGGTTTTTTTCACAAAAAAAAACAACCCACCTGTTTTTTTTAGGTTTTTTAAAAACACCGTTTTTTTGTTTTTTTTAAAAGAAACAAGATTTTGTTTTTTTTAAGGAAAATGGGAAAACCTTCTTCTTAATTGTTTTTATTGCATCATGTAATATCATTATTTTCAGAATTACACAATAATAACATGTTATACCTATTATGCCATTCAACTTTGAGGGTAAAGACATGTATCCCATTTACGTTTTTGTAAATTTTTCGTCAATTCAATCCAAAGTGGTAAGGCTTGGCAAGAATGCACACAGAAAACAAAGAAAAACTATTTCCACACAAACTCTGCAGTTTCATGTCAAGTTTATCTGCATGCCCTGCTAGTTCAACATCTATAGCAGGGATCACCAACCTTCTTGAAGCTGAGAGCTACTTCTTGCGTGCCGATTAATGTAAAGAGCTACCAGTTTGATGCAGGCTTCTGAAATAAAAATGTTGCTCAATTTACCTTTAATTATTTGATTATTAACAATTAAGATATTCCTCAATGTGAAGACACTGATCATGTTCATGTTATTTTTAGAGCAGGCCCGCGGGCAGTAGCGTAGCTAGCCTGAAAATTTTATCTGGGCCAAATATTTTGACTTTCAGCAAGCAACAGTATTTTGTTTGGGACAACACCTCTCAAAGCGCAAAATGACAAGAAATGCTAGACATTTGATGGGCATGCCTTTTGGCTGCACCTACGCCCGTGGACAACCTGCTTGGTCCGTGCAGGCGACCTGGGCACCATATTGGTGACCCCTGATTTTTAGAGTGTATTGTTCAACATATGATTGGTATGGTCCAAAACCAGAAAAAGTTGATAGATGCACATAAGGCAGAAATATTGGTTAAAATATACTGATTGTGCAGAGCTGAGAAAGATAACCATCACAAAGTGTTTAATATTTTTTTTAAATCCTTCAAATTTCATTGCTGTTCGTTTTGTTTGATTAAAAAAGGTAAAGTTAATTGCACAAGTGTTTTGCCAATTTAATTTTTTACTTCTTAATAGATTTTTTTAAAGAAAAACTAAAAGATTTTTTTGATGGATTTTATTGTTTTTTTAAGTGGGCTTTTTTAAAAAAACCCGGGTGGTTTTTTTTGGGTCGTTTTTTTTTACAACAACCCTGGTTCCCACCCACTACTTCCCTGATTTAGGTTAAAGCTGAACTCGAACACCAAATGTCGCTCAGACGCCCTTACACACCAAAGGCTCCTTCAGTTCTCGCAAATCGCTCAGGCAAGCTGTAACCTACTCCCCAAAGGCCTGAAAACTTCAAGATCAATTACTCCTCTGAAAAGAAGATAGCAGAAGTTCGATATATGCAAACAATCAGACGAGGTGTGGAGTACGCAAATACAATTGTTCACGTCACAACCAGTAAATACACAACCATGCTATGGTGCTCTACATGAGATAACTCGGTCATTTATTCATTTTGTGCTACTCCAGGCGCTACACGCCGAAACTGAAAGGAAAAATCTAAATCTTCAAGCAGAGTTACTAGTGCAAAAAGGTGCGGTAACTCCGTTCCCATTCCACTACACCCCTGCAGTCTGCTAACCTAGCCTGAAAAATTATCAATAATTTTACCATCTGATTGAAAGAGCAAAAATGAAGACAACATCTAACTTCTCTGCACGCAGACAAGTTCGCCTCATGACGTCTCAGTTCATCGTGCAACTTTCAGTGACCCATTAAATTGCTTCCGTGACCTACCTCGTGCTTTATGACCCATAGGTTAAGCATCACTGATTTAGAAGAATGTTTCCCAAGCAAATGGCGAGAGCAAATCGTATGACATTTAAACGAGGGACTTACAGTTAAGAGTTGTCAACAACTCGTGCATTTTGAAATGATGGGGTCACAAACCTGAGCTAATACCAACGTACTGCATTGTTTTATATTGGTTCGTCGTAAAAATCGAAGTTTAAGATCAAAAGAGGCAGGGGTGGGCAAATAGCGGCCCGCGGGCCAATTGTGGCCCGCCACTGCGTTTTAAGTGGCCCTCGGAAGTATTCAGAAAGTATCTTCATATCTGAAATTTCCTCGAACTTATCACAACCAATGTTAGTGGTAACTGCTCAGGCTAGCTTAACCGAGACTTGCTTCGGTTTCTCTAAAGCCCTCCGCCAAACATGGCCTTCTCAAAATGGCCCCCGAGCCAAATTAATTGCCCACCCCTGAATTAAGGCATTGCTCTCAGTTTTATGCTAAAATTATAACGAAACTTGCTGGCGCTAAAATGCCAAAAATCCAGCAAGGTTATTAAGCCAGTGTGGACAATATTTATGAAAATAGGTGCATTGCATTTTTAAACGACTTTAACTGCTGCACTGCTCATCTTGGCATGATAACTATTTTTATGAACCTGCATTTTCTCGACATATTGCTCAGAAAAGCATAAATCCATGTTTTTAACATTTCGGCTATAGTCTATCCACCTCTACTTTTTGTCTTTACTCTGTGCTTTCGAATCTTTTGCCCAAACTTCTTGGCAAACTGGCTGCTTCCCGACTTCAAATGCATTGCTTGACCATTTATACGTGGAGACGTTCCTTTGGATTTTTCCGCGTTTACACTTTTTCAAAAATATAGGTTGAAGTTCAGACCCTTGCAAAAATACGGAAGTTTACAGCGAACCAACGACTTTTAATCAAAATCTAGCATGTTAGAGCAGGAGCGAAAGGGGTTTGTTGATTGGAAATCGATTTTTATGCGTAGGGCAACGTTGGATGTACTTTCCACACCTCATAAAGGTGTCTGCTCGTCCAGTCCAGCACCGGTTGTGGCTGCAGGCGTTGTTAGGGAAAGATTCAAAGAAGAAACTAGGTTTTGCCAGCTGGAAATGTTACAGGAAAGACAAAAAATAAACGTAATTCTTTCTTACATTATCTGGTTACCTGAATGAAACAGTAACAGGCGTTTTGAGTTTTGTGTTGTTCCTAACAGACGTCCCCAAAGACAAAGAGCCCCGGCTACATCAAATCACAGCAGCTGAAAACTTCACCTTAAGAAAATAAGAATGACTCTTTCAACATTCAGCTTCGTTTCTTGATTCGAACGACAGACATTTTTTGCGGTCGTTTGTACCCAGCAGGCTCGCTAAACTCTCTACAACCCCTAAAGGTGTCCCCCAGTTTTATATCAGTTTAAGATGTTGCCCGATGACGCCAACGCGAAATCGATGGCGTTATTTTACTGGCCTAATTTTTATTTTTAATAATTCGTGGTTGCTGGTCTGTAGCTTCTGAGCCAGCAGTGTATGTTTCCAAAAGTCGTGTTAATTTTTAATACTTTTTCTGTCTCTCTCGCTGCTAATGTGCGATATCATACCGTATCTATGTTGCGGCATTTGTCTTCGCTTCACAACCATTAGTTCTTTTGTTTAAGCTCGGAATTTTCCTTGATCACTGAAGTGTGTCGTAGCAGGAGTGAGGCGCAGAGTACCCATCCCTCCTTCGTGGTTGAAAACAAAATCGGGCATGGTTTTTAACTTGGTCGCCATACTAGCAAAGATGCTTCGCCTGAAACTTGGCTATACTTTGTCTTTGCGTGAAGAGTCCCTGGCTTATTCGAAATTTGTTAGTCTCCAAATTGTTTCGAAGCTTTTTCCAAAATGTGGAAACTGAGTGTAATGGTTGGAGAAATATTTGTAGTTCTTTGATAAGAAAGGACCAATTTGGCAGCAGGGTTTTTTTCTTTGTCGGCTGCGGATGACTCCACCTAGATTTCAGGAAAATCGGTCTACTTGTTCCAATTTCGTATGCCAAAGTCCTGTGAACTTTTTGTAAAAACACTGGCGGCAAACAGACATGTTGACGTCAACTGATGAATGCAGGTAAAACAACAAACGCGGAAACAGCACAACCACTCTCTATGACGTCAACGACTGACGCGTTGCGTCGCTGGCAGAAAAACATTTGAAACGCTGTTGCTGTGCAATGCCCCAACTCGCTTTGTTTGCTCGCAAACATTTTTTTGCATAACAAAGCGCTGTGGCAGCTTCCACCAGTGCAGTGTTGTTTTTGCAGAAACTTGTGTCACTAAAAGAACGCGAGACTGGAAGCCACAATATGCGGTACAAAAAGTCTTACAATTGTCAGGACACCCTCCTATTTCCATATCTATGACACGAACTTTGTTGCAAGTATGGCAAAATAAACAAATTTCGTTGAAATCTAAAAAAGTCTGCAGGGAAACTGAAATGAAATGTATTGGCTGTAGTTTAGAATCAGGCCATATTGCAAGCGTCTATGGGTCAATGTAAAAGCATAAAAGCGATTCATGATATCAATATACTGTAGCTAAGCATAACATAACGTTCAATATTTCAATAAAAATGATTTTTCTTCCAAGTTGAAAGCATGGAAAACAAATAACGGCGTTTTTAGTATTATGTAAAAATAATATCTTTGCACGGATACTCTACACCAGGGGTGTACAACCTTTTGCTATTGCCAGCTGCATTACTTTTATTTACATGAAGTACGGCCACCAATGAGCTCGAGTTATATTTATCAGATACTGCCAAGTGCCAACCAACACAGAACACATTCAAACACAAATTGCGTATTCATTCTATAACTCCTTGTGACATCACCATCCAGATTGTTACGCATCGTGGCGACTGATTTTCTTGCCTTGCGTTTGTTTGGCTACAATATTCGCCAGCACGGTCTCCAAATCTTATATTTTAAATTACATGTGGACGGCCGCAAATTTCATTATCGAAGGTCGCACGCGGTCGTACGACCGCAGGTTGTGCACGGTTGCTCTACACATTACAAAGATGTTTCCAATTTCACATAGCACCGCGCATCCTCGTGTAATCGATTTTGTATTTTAAAAAACGACGATTGATAAAGCTTCGTCTCCTGTGTGGAGACTAGTTACTTGCAAGCATACATGTGCAAGTCTGAATCACCGCAAAGTCATGAAAGCGGAACCCATTCGGCTGATTTCTCGCATGCAACTTGCAGTAAACCTAGAGCTTTTAGTTGAAGTTTTCTTATGAACATAAAATGTTGGGAGAAAAAATGAGAACATCTGTGCATGGAGGAAACTCAAAATACATGCAAGTTGCAACATTTTTTCCATCAAGACAAACGAAGAAATTGAAGTGAGGTCTTGGCAATAATACCTTCATACTATCCGAATGTTCAACTGTTGAGCAAAGCCAGTTTCATCAGCGAGATTTTGTCACCTAGTCACTTTAACAAACATCACGAAACATTTCCTTTGATTAAAAGTAAGAAGAAAGAACACGAAAAGTTGTTGAAGTTACTTGTTAGAGAAGGTAAGGCGTAACTGAAAATTTGCCAGAATTTTTTAAAGTAATACAACTTTAATACTTGCCAAATAAATGAAAAGACTGGAAGGTGATACGCTGTCGGGGAAGAAAATTTAAGTCAATGCTTTTTTCGCGGAATGGGAAGTTCGGCGATGCGGTTTCTGCGGCAACGCCGGTTCGGCGATGCGGTTTCTACGGCAACGCCGGTTCGGCGATGGACTTTAGGTCAATTTTGATGCTTCCAAATTTTTGAACTTACACCAAAGTGTCAACCCTGCTGAATTTTTCTAGGAAAATTCTCACTGTTAGTATCATGACCAAAGTGGCCAAGAAAAATTGCCACACGTCCATACAAAAAGCTTACTTGGCATTTGATTGTGAGTATGTGAGTGGCAGTTTGCCTTTGAGCAACCTCTGGCATCCCGCTGTGCAAGGAGGAGCTTGCAGTCTGGGAGGCAAGAGATTGGAGGTACGAATATATTCGCGCACCGATAGGTAACCGATAGAAAGGAAGTACGAATATATTTTTAAATTATCTGGGAAATGCAATCAGAATAATAACTACGCGAAAGCTCAAGCAATAATTTCTGTCCAGGCTTAACTTTTGTGTGAACTTATAAACGTCGCAAAAAAGAAACTTCACAAGCCATATTTCCTTTCACACATGGTCACGGTCGACTAAGCTTTCCAAACTTCTGGCGAAAGAGGAACCACACTGGCCTCCAGGATGACAAAAAAAACACTTTTCAAGCAAGCATCCTTTGTAATCTAACCACTGAAGTATTTTAAAAAGATACTTCTTTCGTATGAAACATTTGCAACCACCATCCCCAAAACGTCCCGTCGCCAAACTGTCCTTTTTTTGAGCCATGTTATAATCGCCATAGTTTGAGCTTTGGGTGCAAATATCAAGATATCCGTTCGTTTCAATGTTCAGAATCACGTCGGTCATTAACTGGCTAATGTTTGCAATGCACAACCGGGCCTATGCTAGAATGGCGTATGTCAAGCTTTCCATGAACCAAGTTCAAAGGTTATTTTTGACACATCTGCTAATAGCCATTGAACGCTGGTTGGAAATGTTTGCTGGGCGAGCCATGTAAAGCTGACGACGTTAAGCGGTAACGGGAGTACACGTGATGGCGCTCACTTGGAATGTTGTTTCGCACGTTTTGATGGATCGACGCATCGCAAAAACCTATGTTGATATTATTTAAACGACAAATTGTGTTCTAGCGTAACTTCAGTTGCTGTTATGCTGGTTTCATCATACAGTAATTACGAATCCCTGTAAATTCCTAAAGTCAAACTTTGTCGGATTGTATCCTTTTCATATTTACACCAAGAATATATCTGTCCATGACACCTTTGCAGTTCCCTTCACTCTATTTTCGTTTCTCTGCTACACTTAAAAAAATTTGCTTTTTGTTGAGGCGTAATTGCAAAAAATCGCGTCTACCATGGTACCATGTACTCAGTCCCGTCGCCATGGAGAGGGGCTATGATGGAGTAAGCTCTCTAAACAAAGATCTAAACTCCCCAAATTGAAATATGAAACCCTATAAATGAATGGAGTTTTCGTCAAATTTAGAATGTCAAGACCCCTGCAAAACGTAAAACCCCTGGCGATGGTTCTGAACATATAGCTTATGAAGTTCGTAGAACTACGTAGTTTGGCGCTGAAAGCGGTTGCAAAACTATTTTAGAGCTGTGCCCTCATAAAAGTAACGTATTAATGATAATATGTTCAACCTTGAGTGAATCTGTAGCATTGTTAACCAACAGAACTTGCGAGAAAACCTGCATGTTTTAATAAGTGCGAAGCATAATCGACATTATGAGAAGGGGGCCGCACGGCATTTGTGTTTCAAGTGAAAAGGGGAAGCAAGGCAAGCGTTTCATTTGCCTAAGCGATACATCCACCACCTCTCTTGACAGATACTTTTACAAATTTCTGATCACAAGTGTATGTCATGTTTTGAGTGAAATTGCTTGAATTCTTTTTTTTAATTTTTTTTACTTCTTAAATAAATCAAAATGGAAAAAGAATTGCAAAGAAAAACACTGCACAAAAAATGAATCTCTTTTATGACAATCAAACGTACACTTACACACACACAAACAAATTACAGTCTTTGGCATCAACCGCTGGAAGAGGCTTTTTGTCTCTGGCGATAACAACTTCTTGAGCTTGGATGTACTGTAGTCTACGCACTTTCTCTGATCTTGCTTTAGTTGTTTTCGTCATTTCACCATGTAATCGTAAGATGTTTGCTTAGAAATTTTCTGGACTGAAGATGCATCACTGACGCGAAATCGATTTCCCAGTAAAACAATTTGCGATCAGATTTGGGTGTGATAGCCTTGTGGTGTCCTGATGGTGATATATGGCTATCTGCAGTCTGAATCATCGCAAAGCTTGAAAATAGTGCGTGGCAGGCTGGTCCCTCGCAGGCTTAGCTTTATAGCCAAACCTGGACGTTTTCATTCGATGCCACTTGATGGTGACTACCCTTCTAGCGGAATTCCACTATCATATTAAACACCGCTAGGTCGCGGTAGCGTTAAGCTTCTTGCAAAGACTGCTGCCAAATGGAAACAACACTCCTGAAGTTGCATCTTTAGAGCAGTGATTTTCAACCGGTGTTCCGCGGAAAACTAGTGTTCCGTGAAAGATCGTCAGGTGTTCCGCAGGAAATTTGATAAGTTTGA
>JGI24159J19872_10003295_pt1 | contig 19997 bp, 12 predicted proteins | sample Ectturendosymbi4_FD_19872 | JGI IMG/M metagenome (IMG submission 19872) | reverse complement strand
TGAGTTTTGATCTTAGCAACAGTGCGTAATTTTTTCTTTTTGTTTTATATGTCGACTTTTGCGCAGGACTGAAGATGTGTAACACACGAAACTAGTTACCTTATGCAATAAATTGCAATCGATTCGCTTGGTGTGGGTCACTGCTGTGGCTTTACAAATATTGCTGAATGATAAATACAAGCTTGAATCATTGCAAGGAGATGGGAGCAGAACCAGGCAGGAGATCCTCAAACAGCCAGCTGCAAAGCTAGAGCCTGTAATTGTTGCAGTTACAGCTGGTGCGCTTTTTCAGTGTTTTGCTCCTCTCTGAGTGTTAACTGTGCTTATGAACATCTAACATGTACTGGGTACTTTGTAATTAAAATTTCAAATATTCCAGACTTATTACAAAAATATTGGCAATGAGACACGCAACAGACCACAAGACATTCCATTGAAACGAATGTGCGCATACACATAACAAACAAGAGAAGAGTAAAACAAAAAGATTTTAAACCCTACAATTGAAATAGTCAGTTTCCAATTTCATGCACCCTTGTGATAGTGGTGAACTATCTAAACCAGTAGTTAACGTGCTCTTCAACATGGAAATTATTGAACGGGAAAGTATGATCTCATAATCATATAATATTTAATATAATCTGGTAATCATATAATGTTCATTAAACACCTACCTGTTCTTAAGTACAACACCAATTTTGTTGTAATCTGACAAATCTGTCACATATTTGTAATCTAGAAAAAAAATTAAATGTGAAATGTTCCATCCAATTTCTTAAAGTCAGGGGCGGTTAAAACAAAGGACAATCACTTAAGGGAAGCATAGTAGAGAAAAGATTAAGAACCACTAGCCTAAACACTTTTATAACTACTTTTCAGATATTGCATCAATCCACAAATATCCAACAAGGCTAGCGTTTTTGCAAAAATATCATTTGCCCAGAATGAAAATGTGTTTTTGAGTTGTCAGCTTTCTAAATAACTTTTCTTTCTGTTTCATAATCCAATGTAATAATCATGTTGCATGAAGTATTTTGATGCTTTGAAATTGCTATCATGTTGGCTTAAGTTTTTGATGCTTTGACTTTTCTGGTGAAATATCTATAGTTTATGAGGTGTTCACCAACTACAATTAAAAAAAAAAATTTTTTAGCTAACCTGACTACCATATGGCCTATAGTGAAAATGCAGCGTTGTGAAATATCGCACTTAGCTTGAAACTCTTGAGGCCTAAAGAAAAAAAAGATAAAAAATAAATTCTTTTTAATTTTGGGTACCAATGTGTATCTGTATCATGTGTTACTGTAGTTCAAATGAAAATGTTAGGTTTTTCATTATAGCACAAAATTTCTGAATTGCAGGTAGACCACAAAATTCATATACTTGTATGATTTATCAAGCATGGCATTTTTTATAAAGTGTATTGGTCCCAAAATTTATTCTGATGAAATCTTTCAAACTTATTTGCTTGCAAACAGTACAAAAATGTCCTGCTATCTTGCCAAACATTCCTGTGGATTTTTGTTGATATTCTTATCATTTTTCTGTAATATTGTATTTATTACCCTTATTTTCTCTTACATCTTCCTTTTCAGTTGCTAACCCCAATTCCCCTTTGTACATAGGCATGATTTTGACCCTTTTTTGTTGTTTCGTTTACTTATTTTTTGTGACATGGATTCGATGCATTTTGTTACTCGTCTTTTATTACGTATGAAATGTCTTCTACTTAAAATGTTTTTGTATTCTCATCAGCATGCAATTAATCTCTGCTCTGTGATGTTATACTTTTTTCTTCCTGTTAACATATGTTACAAAAATGCATTTGGATAAACCATAACTATTATATTATGAACCAGTGTGTAATCGACACATGTCTGTAATGAATGTGGTATGTTGTGAACACATGGTCTGTGACAAATGTAATCTGCTTCAAATGGTCTTTTATAAACACGTCTACTTTTGAAAAGGAACCTTCATGGGGAAGAACTGTTCTCCTTAAAACCTTAATATTGTGCCTCACAGAATTTATGAACTCTATACAATTTTGCACTAAGTGTTGTTAGCGTTGTTTACATTTTGTCTTGTTTTCATGCATTTGACACTGACTAACAGCTCAGATTAATTTCAGATGATATGCTACTGGTCAACATAGCATGAAAGTTGTGTATAAAATGTTTTGTCAAATACAGTACCAACATGATATTTTCCAGGTTCTTTTTGACATCCAAGCTTTTCTGTGACCTGGCTACAGTATTCATTGAAAATCTAATATGCCTGATATTCAGCTCACACCTATGCAAGCATTTTATTTTCTGCTAGTAGTTTTTGCCATCCCTGCTCAATATTTCTTATATGAATGGACAGGAAACACAGAAAGACACAGGGCTGATTCAATTGCAAGGTCAGGTGAGTTTGTAAAATAGTTGTTTTAACTAATGATGTAATTAAGCAATACTTAATTCTGTCATACAAAAAGAAACTTCACGTGAAACAAAAATTTCAGTTGCAGCAAAAATTTTTGCCAAGTTTTATATAAATAATCGTTAAATTTCAAAACAACTAAAATTGTAACTTGGCTTGTCTCAAGTGTAATCATGATATTGTTCTTTTTTCGTAGGGATTAGTATAAATAGATGAATGCACAACATCTACCTTAGCAAGGATTTATTTTGTGCACACCAGTATGGTAAATATGTTTGTGTGATATATGCGAACTTCAATGGTTTCGAAAGCATGTATTTTTATATTAATTAAAACTTTAAAACAGTTGCGTCTATTAATGATGTATTTCTTCAGACAAAATTATTTATGTTGTTATAATTTTGGTTGTGATGAAAACAATAATTTTTGTAATCTTCATCAATGGTGGAATTGGCTATTTGATCATCAATTTTTCATCAGGCAGTCAAGAAAAATGAACTTTTAAAAATAACTACCACAGTACCATGTAGTGGTTGTCAAAATTGTGATGCTTTGTATCTTGATAACCATTGGTCTGATTCATAAATTTTTTTGGTTTAAATTAGCAATATTTCTGGAATAACATATCTGCAAATCGTAAACATTCAAAAGTATGGGTTGACTTTTCACTTCAGAAATATAATGGAAGGACCCAAAGTAAATTGTTTCATTTTAAATATTAAATGGCTGCAGCGCCTTGCAAATAATGCAGCATAGTAATGCATGCACCAGGAAGTCAAAATTATTGCAAGAACTTGAGCATTCACCTAGGTCCTTAAACTGTGAAAGAACTGATATGCTTATTGTCAGTGTTGTTTAGTACATATTTCAGATTTCATGAAAACTTTTTGAAATTCTCATCTGTGGTGGCATTGTACATTGCAGTTTGATATAATAATCAGTTGGAAGTGCTTTGCATCAGTGTCATTTTGGCTTTTTTGGATAGAATTGATTCAATCTGTGAGATTTTAAAAAATATCTGTTCAGTTTGTTTATAATTCGTTGTAGGTTTTACCCAAGAAGGAAAATTCCATTCTTTTTAGTGGTTTGCACATTTTTATGATACACTTTTATATGACTGCCTCATGTGGCTGGGATGGTGAAGTTCTACCTCAGTGCAAGCTAGAATATATTAGATTAACACTTTATTTGCAATCAAAATTTTGCAAAAACTCAAATGAAACAACAACAAAAAAGCAAAGAGATGTGCGTTGCTTAATGGGTATTTCCACCTTTCAGAACCCTCCAGAAAAGATTCACATGTCTGAGAAATTATGACCTTGAATCATGTCCCCTTTTGACAACAGAAAGAGTAAAATAGCTGAAGTCACATGAAAGGGCAAATATTGCAACGTGTTTGAAGGAAAAAATCTGCGTTGTAATTTTCTACGTCTTGCAAACCTTGAAGAGAATTTCAGGAGTTAACATGCTAGACTATGCCATTTCAAACAACTGCTCACAATCGCTATCTATTCCCTACTAATCAATCCTTTTATTGTGCCATCGATAACGCGGTGTTTGATTGAAGTCACTACCGGGAGCAGTTATGCTTTCATTGTCAAGACAATATCGCCTCTTCACTACGTGATGATCAAAGCAATGCAAATGTTTTCCCCGTTCAGTGATTTTCGTGCATGTTGACCAACTTAAGTGGAAAAAAAAACATTAAATGCAGCCAATTTCGATAAAGCTGTCACGATCATGATCGCCAGTGCACGGCATAAAACCGCAATTTCTGAGGTCAAATTTGGCAGCTGCCGTAGAATTCCTCAAAGTTAGTCTTATCCTGCAAATGACGGTTCGTTGCCATGGAAATTATAATTAACCCTTCTAGTGTAAAAGCGTCAAGGTTTCAACCAAGTCTGGTTAATTGATCACGCCAGTTCGGTCACTGTGCATTGGTACACCTATTATCCCAGCTACCAACATTTATTAGTTTTGCAACATCGTGTTAAACAGCATTGTTTTCTTGTTGCTAGATTGTCGTCACTGTTAGATGCACTACTGGAGTTTAAAGTAGTAAAAATAATAAACCATTTTACACACATGCTCTGATCATAAGGCATACCAGTTTTACCCAGAACCTGACGGAAATCAGGGTTGCGGGGTCGGAGGTAAAATATCCGATATCCGAATTTCCGACTCCTTAACATAAAGGGAATGAAATTTGGCTCTTAAAATCAATCGAAATCGTGATACACAGCAAGAAATCTCTGATTCAACAAAAGTTTCAAAAGAAATTGTACCATTTCAACAGCAATCCACAATTTAGGAGTGTGATGTAGAAATGATCCAACTGGACATCCGCAGTCGGACAAAAAATCCGACTCCGGCTCCGCAACCCTGACGGAAATCCAGATCCACTTTGTGCTCAAACTCCAAGGCTTTCCCGAGCGTGTTCGATATCGCTGTAGCAGAGGCACTGCAGGTCCATGTCATTCGGGAGATTTTAGACTCGAAAGCGATAGAGATGATGGTTCATCTTGGGCCTATCATTGCTTTGTGATTTGCTGCTATTTGGAGTTAGTTTCGTAAGTTGCTAACTCAAAAAAAAAACTTTCGCTGGTTTATCTAACAGTGTGTGCCCGTCCGTCGACACGCTGGCATCCACTTTAGGCACTAGAAATTGAGGAAATCGGTTTTCATTATCACTATTGGTTCGACAAGGCCCGTAGCGCGGTCTTAACCCATTTATGACATCGTAAGACCCACGCGCCAGAAACGAGAAATACTTTTGCAAAAGCAACAAACTACCTGCTGTTAAATACTATACTCTAACTCAGCTTTCATGGTCCGAGATCCTCGGCCCTTCAATAATAAACGTAGATTTTGCTTTAATGTATCTACGTTCTATCAATCATTTTATTCCCGACGCGAAAGGGGTAAATCGATGAAGATTTCTACTCGTAGATCGCAGCGAACGCCTCGTGAGGACCACCACACCTGTGTACAGTTCACCAGCCCAGTTCTTGTATCATGGGCATCGCAGAGAAGCTGTTGTTTTTTAAACAGACCCCTTCGTTGCGCCCGTTGTGCTTGGGGCCTTTTTTATACTGTATTTACCACAAAAGCAGTATCGGTCTAGGTTGATGTGATAGTATATTTTAAACACCGTCGTTTTTGCGTAGGTTGCTTGATTACTTCAAGAATTTTAGAAACTCGCACTTGACTGTATCATCGTGGAAGACGTGGGTTGAGCAACACATAAAAACTCTGCTGACAAAAGAAGTTATCGAAAAGGTTCATTCTTCGTGATGTGTGAACTTTTCAGCGTATGTAAGAGGCGTCCGGAGGGGAAACTAAGCAGTTCTGTCATTTTGCGATGTTGGCGCTGTTCTTGATGTTATAAATATCAAATGCAAAACGATGGTAGTATAACGCGTTTTCTACTGGTCACAACGTGACAGAGGATTTACAAAATGTCTTATGTGGATGGATGTTGTAATGTGAAGAAAACGAGTTTTTTCTAAATTAAACGAAAATTCTTTTTAAGCGGGCCAAACAAAGTCATGAAGTTAATACAGAGTGTACGATTGCTAATGCTAAACCCAATGAAAGGTTAAGCGTGTGTTCTGTAAATAAACAGTACTGTTTCATCTCCTTTCTTTCCGAACCTATCGTGGAAAATCTTATCCAAGCAGGCAAGCATAACGGATTGATTGTAACGTAGTCATGGCGATAAATCTAGACACTGAAACCCTGCAACCAAAGCCATCCATAAATGGCCGTAACACCCTCATTGGAACCGAAATGAAGAAATCGGCCAGTACATTAGTCCAATTTGTATCACCTGGTTGCAAATCAAGGACAAGCATTGCTCCGCAAAGTTCATATTTTGAATCTGTTGCAGGGCGGATTCAGCCAGTGAGGTTAAGGGGGGCGATTTCAGTAATATTTGGTTGTCAAGTCTCGTAACGGCTTCGCCAGTGTAAGCGGGATGAAGTTATACTTCACAACACTGCCACTGCTGTGACAAAACAACGGACGACAGAAATGGCCTAATACTGCAAATGCTGTTTTCCGAATTGTAAATAATCATGGTGAATAAAGTTACTTTCGTAGATTTTATGTCACATCATAACACCCGAGTCCTGTGTGGATTGCATTTTTTCTGCATCCACCCACGTCGCAGCACCCACGCATTTTAACCTTTCCTGCGACTGCAAGTCAAAAAGTATGAAACCCATACATGTACGAAATACGCGAATGCTACGCTTGGCGCCTAAGCAGTTTATCGCTTGCAAATATAGTAGACCCGTAGACCCGCTTAATAAATCCAATTCGAGTTGGAATTGTAAGCTAGCACGCCGTAAAGGTTGAGCAGCAAGGACATCTGAATAAACTTCAGTTTCAAGTTGCCCTGACCGAAAACGCGGTCAAGGTGTATTAAGACCAATCCACGTATTTTACCTAATGCTGGCAAGCATTTGCTTTATGAATTTGAAACTGACGAAATATACTCGATACCACACATTAACCTACATTTTTCGTTTGTATTTGCAACAGACTAGCAAGAGAAAGGGTTTCGATGTGAAAACTCAACAATCTTTCAAGCGTAGCGATTACGCAGAGAGCGTTGCGGAAGAAGTATTTTGGTACGCAAGCCCTAACGGCCATTTTGCAGGTAAGGATAAACTCTATGATCCGCAACAGTTCACTTCTGCAACACAAACATTGCAATGTTTTTCGTAGCTTCAGTTTCCCCACGATCACCAAGACCAAGCCGCGTGAAGTTTAGAGTCGGTCAAGTGATCCGACACAAGCGATTTGGTTACCACGGCGTGATAATTGGGTGGGATGAGGTTTGCAAAGCTCCTCTTGCTTGGATTCAACAAAACCATGGTACCAAGGAGGTAAGTCGCTGTGGTTGTAGCTCTTCTGCTTAACACATTGGCGCCTGCACCTTTAATTGTTGTTGTTCTCAGCACTGGAAAAATCAACCTAATTACGCTGTCTTGGTCGACACCAGGAACCGCAAGGAACCTCAAATCACGTACGTGGTGCAAGAGAACATGGAAGTCGTTTCTAACACGAGAATTGTTCACCCGCATGTGGATGACTACTTCGACTTCTACGATGGCGCGCAATATCATATGAGGCCGGCAATGCGAACTATATACCCGCACGACTGAATTTTGATTGCCTTCGCTCAAACTTAGTGCAATCTGCCATGCTGTTTCACGTTTTAATACACAACTTTGTAGCGCTCATTGCACAATCGCACCATGCTTATAGGAAAGCTGCATCTGAAAGCTACAACACCAGGACAATGCGATACGGCAACATTATAAACAAAATTGAGATTCTGTTGATGAATTTCAACGTGGGAAGTTCATCACTTTCAGGGTGATACAATGATATATTGTCAGATGAACACAATCTTCTGTTAACATTGGCGAGGTAATGTTAGAAAAAGTAACTTAAAGTGATACCTTCTGATCGTAGGACAAACTGACGGCATTCAGACTCTAAACGAAGGAACCTTTATCTACAAGCAATTGCACTTGAGCTTACTGTTGATATGTGTTATTTACTGATATCCGGGTCCTGGTGGTAATCGGGGTCGGTAGCCCCGCGTACCAAACAAACGGTGTGGATTGGCGTTAGCCCCAGGAGGGGGTTGTTGCATGTATCCTTGCTGCGAGCCCGGTGGACCTCTCGGTAGCTGGTGATAATTTGGTTGAGGTGGTTGTTGCATTGGACCTGGCTGGTACCCGCCGGCTGAAGTTGCCTGGGGAGGCATTCCACCGTACTGCGCGGGCGCGGGGGCTTTTTGGGAAACCACTGATTGATCTTGCGGCGGTTGGTTGTATGTCGCCATTGGATTCGGAGCTGGAGCTGATCCATACGGTTGCTGCAAAAGAAACGTTTGTTACTACCCACGAGAAACAAACAGCACGTGTGAAGAAAGGTATCAAACCCCATATAAAAGGTGCTGCCAAAGTACCGGCGGCACTTTCAAAGGAACACACGTCATAAGGGTTTGGTGCGAAGAAAAATTAGAGCAGAATAGTTAAAGTCAAACTGACGACTTATGCTGCCATGAATGCTAATTCTTCGGCGCATAAAAAGTAAAAGCTTTCGCATCAAAAGACTTGTTTTGCAACGGCAAATCTGTATCAGGGTCAGGGGTCTCCAAACTACGACCCGCTAAGCCATTTCATCCGGCCGCAAAGACATTTTGTCAGTAATGAGAAAATAATATATACGAAGAACTTCTTGATTTGATAGAATGTAACATATCCCAAAACAATCACATTAAGATGTCCGGCCCTCCTACTGTTGTGTAATAGCTTATGTGGCCGTCGGACAAAAAAGTTTGGAAACCCCTGATCTACGTCAAGCGCTGTAACATTTTGCAGTTGGTACGCAGTCGTGGGCAAACTTCGCACAGCCCATTAGAACCAAACTGTTAACGCAATGAATTTTGCAATGCAACACACGGCTGCAGACTGGGTATCTTTTTCCGCTGAGATATTTTGGTCATTTGCCCCATAATAGCATTAAAACTGGCTGCAACAGTATTCACTGCCTACCTTAACAGAAATCATGACCGAATTGGCTTAATTTATTTCGGTCATTTCAAAAAAGAATTCGGTATATGACCGAAACAATAAACCCAGGTTCCACAGAAGTGTAAAATTCAATCTTTAACATATCCGTTAATATAATAAGTTACATCTAAACTATATATCTGCTTAACAAACGGGCGATGCGCGCACCAGGCAAGACTGACTTTAGCTAGCCAATTTCTTTCTGTATGTGAGAGTTTGATTAAAAAACAATCTTACTTTGCATAAAATACCGCATTTACATTCATTACTTAGTAGCATGAACAGGACAACGGGCATTGGGTCGACAGATATGGAGCACGAACACCAGTGATTCCACGTTTACAGAGACTAAGACGTTAAGGTGCACCAGTCTTTCGTGGGAACCAGAGTGTTCATCATAACTTAATTAAGGTTACTTCCAAGGGCAGCGCGCTTCAACTAATGCTGCATACTGCACCAACCAAGATTACGGTCGTACAATCTGATATTAAATATTAATGATTAAGATCCACCCCATCGAATCTCCNGTTTCCGATTAACTCAAAGCAGCGAGTTGTGCATCCAGGACCATGGGAGAAAAATTACACCCGGAGTCAAACGAAATCCTAGACCCTAAGTAGCGGTAAGTGACAGGAATCTGCCGTAAAATACTTTCCTTTGTATGAAATACATCTACAAATAAAAACAATTGCCCTAAAGAGATTGATATATCAATTTCCGAAACACTGCAGCCCATAGTATTTTTATTTACAAATTAACTCAAACGAAAAACTTGATATAGGGCACAGTCCTTGTGTGAAAGTACTGGAAACCTGAAAGGGATCATTGACGACCTTTTCCGTGTTGCACCTACCGATGAACGATTAATTGCCGAAATTGTTTCTTGGGAGTGTTAGGTGTTCAAAATTAGTTGCACAACAGTTCAACCGGTCATGAAGCAACAATACAAAAAATCTATATGACGCCGTTTCAGTCAAATATACTACTGCCTCTCAAGAAGGCACTGTACATTTGCACGCAAGTACAATCAAGACAGCGCAGTTTCGTTATATGTTGTAAACCGCGCGATTGGAACAATCACTGAAGGGGCGTTAAGGCTAATTATTAATCAGAGCTAATTATTTAAAATTAGAGAAGAACCGAGGAACTTGTGGACACGAATGCAAGGGCACTAGAAACACATGTTTTCAAAGATGGAAGCAACATAACCCCAACCAAAATAACATTCACAAAACAACACAAAAAACATCCATTGCTTTTTTGTGCACGTAAAAAATAGCGTCAAGAGATTTCAAGAAATACTCTATTGAATTTATCTTTTATTTTTTTATTTGCGTAAAAAAGGTTTTCTAAAACTATGGCACTTGAAAATAACACAGAAAAATTCAGACACACGCATATAAGTAACAGAAACTTAAGATACTCAGACTGGAGAAAACATAATTTTGACCAATGAACAAATGAAACGACTTAATTGAACTGGAGTTTAACTTAGGATTTATTTTCGAGGCGTCTAAACCGATTCAGAACAGAGCAAGCACGGAGCGTTTCGTTTCTTCGTTAGCTTTCAGTACGAACTGCATTGCCACCGATTTGCATCAACGTTTCCACGTATTTTGGTGAAAGCTTTGAAAATGTTTTGAATAAGCTTCAATAAGTTTTAGTTAAACTGCTGGATCCTTGAAATATGCGGCATTTAAAATAATTACAGTTTGTGATGCATGACATTAGCAAACATGGCTATTGAACGAGAAGTCGTGGCTGTACGCTAAGAGAAAACGCTACGTCCATGCTGCGGATGTAAGCGCGTAATATTTGCTGAATTGTTTACATTCGCAGCAACACATGCATGGTGTTAGCATTCCTCTCTAGCGTCAAGTATGGATTGATGTTAGGTCGGGTAACACTTCAAATGTAAAAGCTGACTGATGAAAAAGTGAAAGAACTGCACTTTTGCGTCGCAAACGGGACAACTTAACAAATAACGCCTACGCTTTGTGTTGTAACCTATTAACAGTGTATTGCAGGCGCGCCTCAAACCGACCAACAAAAGCGTAAATTCGGATCCGAAAAGTGCATTCACATTCAGGCGCCTTTTAATCAATAAGTGCCTCGTGAATATTTACTTTTAGCCAAACCAAAAAACAATACGCGTAGGAAACGAGCCCAATAGCAACATGGCTTGCACAAACCGAAAAACTTTCACCAAGAGCCCATAAATTAAATGCGTAGGTGTGTTTGGAACTTATCTGCGCATGGGGATGCTCGTTTCTGTTAACTTGTTCACAATATTACAAGTTGTTTCCGCATTTTTTATTCGTTTACGGCAATTATTATTCCTGGATTCGGTTCCCTGCTCCTCTTAAATACAGTACCATCTCTGCACCACTTGTAATGTAAGCTAGGAAAACGCTAATATTTGAGAGTTTTAAGAAAGCACACCCCTCGTAAAAAACTTTTCAGAGTGCTCTTGGCTGTAAACACAGTCAAAAGCTCACCTAAAATCAACGGAAGATAATGTCATATGCTAATCCAGAACAATCAGCAGCTTGCGGTTTGTGTTACTGGTTCTAAACCTAAAGTTTATACCTGTTGTTGTGGCTGAACATTTTGAGAAGGATAACCAACGTTGGTAGACGGGGGATAAGATCCCTGTGGTGTTGATTGTCCATAGGCACTTCCATATGGATAATGCGCACTCTGAAATGACGAGATACGGTTAGTGTGGTTCATACGTCGGAATCAAGCGAAGGCACTTATCTAAAGTTGAATGAAGCACATTTGCGTAGTACGTGGTGAAAAACTTCGAACCAAAATCAATTTTCAGTAGTTCAATGTATCAATTCTGTTGAAAATCGGAAGATTCGCCCACTCTTTGTTGCGCGAAGGCAGCGTTGAACAGTTGGTTCAAATCCAAGTTTTGAAAATCGAAGATGGAATTTCGAGCCGACAGTTGTACCCGGTGAAAAATAGACAAACGTCATGTTGCAAAAAGGTTTTCCACCAGGTATGCCGGAGAACGAAAGTATATTGAGAGTAATGGAAACGAGAGATTAAAATTTTTAACAACATTCGTAACTTCATTTTCTATTGACAAATAGGCACCGTAAAACGTAACGATACGCATTATACCTGAATGAAACCCACACTTTTCAGGAATCTTCATTGCAGCTGTTTTTCATTACCCTTCCCAGTGTTTCGGCGTCCCAGGCGTCAATCACGTGCAATCAATTTTTGATATTAATCAGTCTACACCATGCCCGTAGCGACGTTTTAAGGTTTGGGGGTGCAAAAAACACATTTGAGGTCAAGATTTTTTTCAAGGGCAGCAATGCCCCCCCGTGGCTGCGGGCCTGGGCTACACTTTATATTTCCAAGGGCAGCATTGTTCCCCCGTGGCCGCGGGCCTGGGCTACACGTTAATATTCAAGCAGTTTTTGAGTGTGAAAATGAGAACGTGGTTGACAGCAACCACTTCCTCACATCCTAAAGTTTAATTGTTACCAGGAGCACAATCTAAAAAAGCGCTTTTCACCAACAAATACTCTAAATGCGAGACGTCTTAGTACGGCTCCTGTGCGGACCTGTCGTTTATTCTAGGTCAAGTTATGGCGCTTCCGCTTCTTTTCGGCCCACATTATTGACTCGCCCCCACGACACTGTCGTCTAACAAAACGAGTCATTGATCAGCAGTGTTAATTGTCATATTGTTGAGAGGCGCTCTCCTCTCTGCGACACCATAAAGGCTTGGACTTACGCGCCATGAATACAACCAATCACAACTGTCTAGTCACGTCAAACCTTCTTATTCACGTTTAGGTGAGCCGTGCTTTTCACAAAAAGTATAACTTTATCGTTCTGGGATGCAAGGGCGAGACATAAATAGCAGTGATGTAGTCGAGACCGAGACCTGGTTAAAACTTCGAGACCGAGACTTCATAAAAAATTCCGAGACTCCAGACTTGAAACTCGAGAATTCAAAATTTGGGCTTTTGCCGAATTTTTTCAAAAAAAAAACGTCGTCATCACTTCTGAAGCGATTTTTTTCAAATTTCTGGCACTTTTCCGACCTGTTTGGTTGTTTCTTACCTGCAAATACAGCGAACAAAAACTCGTTGAATTGTAGAAGCTTTACTAAGCCATATCTTTGCGATATTCAAAGTCTCGAGACTTGTAGCATTCGAGACCGAGACAAGATCTGCAACCTTCGAGATCGAGACTCGCAAAAATGGGACTCGAGACGAGTGTCGAGACTCCATTACTGATAAATGGTCACGAAACACCCTCAGATAATCTGAGTGGTAGCACTATTTATGAATCCTACATCAAACTCAAAACCAACATATTTAAAAACATCCCACTGATATAAAACCAGTTTTTATCAACATGACACTTTTTCGCTTCTTATACTCCCTAAAAGTATGATAAACACCAAGTGCTTCCATTACTTTGCTTCAATGAATTGCCCCCCAAAATATTGATTACTAGCGGTTGAATAAAATAGTTGTACCTGGGTTGCTGGAGCATTTCCTTGGGCTGATGACACGACGGGTGACGGCTGCGAGGGTCGAGGAGCGAAATTGCTGGTCATGTGATCAGTTGCTGGTGGTGGCTGCGAACCAAACCCTGGCACGTGATGACCACCATCCATTTTAGTTGGTTGTGGTGCATTAGCTGCGCCAAATGATTGCTGAACAGCATCCAGCTGCTGGTATGGGATCTGCTGTGGATGGTTTTGAGCTGCTTGTGTAGCCGACGAAATGCTACTTAAGCTTTCAACAGGGCTAGGAGGTCTGTCACCTGCATAGGCAGTGGAAGACAGTTATTTTTAAGAGCATACCGCTTAATATGGTACACTCACTAATGCTGAGGTAAGCAGCGTTTCTTAAACGCTGAGCTGTCAAAATTTTGATGAATGAATACAAGTCGGTCATACGTGATTCTGCACATTACTCAGCAAAAAAAAAAAAAACAATTGATGGGGCTCTCACGGTCTCAGTTTTACAAAGAAGACGAACTAATCATTGCGTACCGGACATTAAAATACAAATTTGGTCTACTTGATTTTTTATACTGGGCAGTGTGCATATGAACCGATAGTATCTACAGCTTCAGTGACGGGAAAACAGCCAATTGAATGCCATCAATCGCTGCACACTTCCAAGAACTTCGCATGGTTGGTCTCTATTTTCATGTTATTTTTTTAAATAGTGGGAAATGAGGTTGATAGAGTAAACACAAATTTTCTCCAAGGAAGAAGATCTCGCTAAACTGAGAAATCAGTTAAATAGGAAGTGGTCTCTTACCGAATTCGTCATCGGTCTTTAGGTTATAATTGCGGCATCTATTGACGGTGATAGATTTGATGACTTATTTGCTTTCACCGTTTTGCTGCTACCTTCCATCGTAGTTTAATTTTGTCATACAGGTTCACTGATACAGATCTGATACAGGCACATCTGATACAGATACAGGAAATTTCGATAGTGCTGGTCGGCAGAAGTGTGGAGATCGTTAAACAGTTCCCTTACTTGCGCTGTGGATCCAAGATCGACTAAGTTTCATACCCCAAAATCAACACTTTTTTGTGACACGAGGCAATGAGTTCAATAATCGACGATGCTCAATCTTTTTAGGTGGTGCATTAATTGAGGAAATGACGAAGTTAAAGCGCTTGCATCGATTTATCTTAAGACGACTATGCACATCTTCAAAAACTGAAAATAAAAAAATAGTTTCGAATAACCATGACGAAACTTAAAATTGTTTTCAATTTCTTTGAAAGCATGTGCCGTTACACAATCGTTAAACAGCCACGGCAAGATTTATTTAGTTACCTTTCCCAGGCAGAAGCTGCTGCGTGTGGCCAGATGTTAATGGATCAAACGAGGACTCGTATGTGGGTGCGTTGGAATTGACATTGACATTAAATGTACTCGGTGTAGTTACCGGTGCTTCATCAACGACACCCGAGTTTTTGCTGTCTCCTAACATAACAACAGTTAAGTGTAACACACAAAGTTTTACAGCCTGTGGTCGATGCTGATGCAAACTTTCGAGGATATTTACGGAAGTTTTGTATTGGATATGCAGCGTTCCTACGCAATTTTGAATATAAATTTCCAGACTATTTCTGGCCGTTTACAGACTTAAACTTACCTGAATGACATACCCAGGTCACATACAGGCACTACAATAGTTAACACGTTGAAAGTAAAAATATTATCAATCTTCAATGAAATATTATGAAAATGCATGTCACAAGATTAACTCTGGAAAATTATTTTCTTTTTCCATACTAACAGACCAAAAATTTATATTCCAGACTTTTGCAGACTAGAAAATGACTGAAGTATTTTCCATACTTTTCAAGACTCTGTAAGAACCCTAATAACGTCTTCTCTCGCACCCACAACGCAGTAGACTTAAGCATGCATGGCAGTAATAAGTAACACACAAATACATGGAAGAAAACGAAGACAGATACGTGGCGGTAGTAGAAAAGCGTACGCTTGATGGCACTAGCACAATTACTTGAAACCAAAGCATATACATGTGGCCCTGGTAAAGGTCACACACACGGGTGGTGCCATCACAGTTGTTATATTATAGTGCTGAAATGACTTCCATGTAAACCGATTTATAAAAATGCATGGGGGTATGGGAGGCGGCAGAAGACCAGGGGCCATTCAGGCTCGAGTGAATAGTCAATGCAAGAACAACATAACTAAATACAAACATCAACTTCAAACGTCACTCAAGCGCCTTGCTATTTGAAAGTGTGGTGCGAGATAAAGCTAGTAGCTTTACTTCACTTGTTGGGGCATTTTCAGCGACCTGTACTTTTTCATTACATAACCTGCTGTACATTTTTTAGCTACAGATCCTGTTTTTTTTTCGATCATAGACCGAAACGTTTTCAAAATGACCAAAAAATATTAAGTAATTTCGGTCAGAATGTTTGAAAATAGAGGCTAAAAACACTGTTATGGCAAGTTTTAATACAACTGTGAGACAAATGACCGAAATGTTTCAGTGACCAAAATGTCTCAGCAGAAATGACTGAAGTGTTTCAGTGAAAAAACAAACAGGAAGTAACAGGTCTTCATCACACCAAAGCAAGAGACCGCTTTGGATGACAGTATTTATCACTTCATTGTGACTGAAATTGCACATCGAAAAAACAGGTTCACATCACCATCATCCAAAGAGCTTTTCACATTTGTAATACATGCTGTTATTTTGTCACTCTTGCTAAAGGATATTTGCAAATCAAGACAACCGATGCAGAATTAATCAGTCATGTCAGTAGTGCAGGGTAAATTGAAGGAGGGAGTCGCAGTCATTTCTGCAGAAATCCAATTAGAGCAAAACACACTTTTCACTACTTAGTGCTTATCAAGAAACCATAATGCAAGAGACAGAGCTTTGTAACAATTACATTCAAAATTATTATTTTGCAAAGAACGAATCAATCACTTCTACTTTACAAAGAAACAAATATCCCAATACAAAAGATGTAGCAAAACATCATCACCCAATTCAACAAGAAACAAAACATGCACATACCTGATGACAGTATCTTGGTGGGGTCTTCCTGTATGTTTGTTGAAACAGATGCACTAGGCTCAATAGTCAGCTGGTCTAGCAACTGATTTACATTGTTTCGAATAGAGATTAATTGTTTCCGAATTCCTTGCAAGTCAGCATTTTTGTTTAGCTTGTTAGATTGAATATGACCTGAATGCAAGAACAGACTGAAAAAACCTACAACTTTTGTTTTCCAATACAGATGAAACATTCTGCAAATTTTGAGTGTTACGAATGGACAGCAAGCAGTCTGATCAACTGATTTGAAGACAAGGTACAGAAGTCAAAAATCATCAGTATTACTCCTATGTAATTTTATGTCCATTCAGCAACTTGCAGTATATTGCAGCAGATAACAAACTACTATCCCACACCAGTTAAAATTGATATAAACCTCTTTTAAACAATTGTGATAAGTGCAAATATTCCAGTAAAAAATAACTTCTTTAACATACATATGAGTAATGCAGTGAACATTGTAGAATAGGGAACTGCAATGCAAAAATTTAATAACAAGAGAACAGCTAACATTAGTCCAGAAAATTACAATTAGCAATTTACTACAAATCAATCTTATATATAGACAAAAACACCAGCTATTACTGCTTTTGCAGAATTTTTTTCGGACGAGAGCAAAGCTAAAAGTGATATCCAAAATGTATGTTGGTACACATAGTCTGCATAATAGGTCTTTGAGAATGGAATTCTGAAGCAAAGCATCATCCAGTAGTTAATATCAAGATTAGGCAAATATCAAGATTATGACACTGGCCACTTACATTCAATGCAAATGTCTGAGAGATCTAACCCAGCTACTCACTGAAATGAAACTACAAAAATTAAGCTGAATGCTGCATCCCAACCAATGTGAATAAGGCCAAATTTCAGTCTTAACATAGGCCACACTGAACACAAAACAGAAGGAAGTTTGAAGAACTACAATCATAACAAGACAGACAAAAGCTATGACTGGCATATGTAGCAGTGAAGCCAGGGAAGTTGGACAACATTATTAGGGCAACTGTGTTTTCCCATTCCTTCTCCGCCTTCTTAAAAGCTTCTATGCATTTAGGGCCTGCATTATTTGAAACTGTAGATCAGGCCTACACAACCTATGGCCCGTGACAGCTTTCACAATTGCAGAATATGCTGCAACAGCCCTACTTGAGATATATAATTGTTATTCCAGAATTTGCTTCAAACTACAAGCTTTCTGGGTTGTGCAGACCTGCTGTAAATGGTGAAAAAACTCTTAATGCACTCATCTCCCAATATCAGAGGTCTTTATGAAAATGGTGCCATGGTGATGAGTTTTTATAACCTACAAGGTTTACATGTACAGCAAGTACAACCAAGCAGTATTTACAACTGGTGAACATATGTGGAGCTGAGTACTTCCTACTGCTGTTGTGGTCACAGAGCCCAAAGCTTCACACTATGGCAGCAAGCAACAATAGCAAAGGTCACCTGACAAGATCACTCTATTATTGCTTGTTTGCACCACTTACATATGTGCCATTCTTAGTGCACATCCCATTCATGGTGCATCGTGCATTGAACACTGTGCGTTCGCAAGTTTGAAAAATAAAGTCTAATAACCCATTTTCTTTCTGACCATATCATGAAAACAATGTTTACAAGTGCAACACCTGTTTTCAAAAAGTATTGTATGCATTTTGAAGTGTGAACAACCTGTCCCACACAACAAAGCATTGCACTGTCATATGCACAAATGTCACAAAAAATGTTGGCTATAAGCACAAGGTCAAATTCACATCACTAATTAACTAACAGTACAAATTAGCTCTGATTTGCATCATATGTATCAATTCATTGAAATACATCATGGAAATGTATCTGTCCAAGTACTTACTATGCTCTGTAAAAGTTAAACCTCATAAACATTTTCATTGGCAAGCCTGGCACGCTGAATTTTAACTAGATATGCCTTACTACCCTGAGCCTAACCTTTCTGTTCATTGCATCCATTATGGGCAATTTCTGGAATGTCTTAGGTGCATCCAAATTTACTATATTGGCAACAGAATTATAATCAACTATTTACTGTCACTTTCCTTGATCAAAATTTTCATCTAGAAACCAAAGCATCCCACCAGTTCTCAAAACTGCAATAGCTTTTCTTAAAACCCTGATTTCTACAAAACCGATGAAAACCTACTGCTTCTACCAACTTGCTCTTCCCATATGAAACAACACACCATCTAATGAGTCTCATCAATGCTGATCTTTGTAACCACTGCATGTCACTAAAAATCTAAACAATGTTGCATGGGTAAAGGAGCTTCTCAGCTTACTTATACTATGCGCAATCAGCAGTAGTCACCTGAATTGATATAAAACTCAACTGCTACTGACCAGGACATTGGGAAAATGATGGTAAACTACACAGGGGGTGGTGGCTGAATAGTTTGCTGCAATGAACAATACATTTGCCTGAAATGGGTAAATTTACAATACAGTCAAATTTTATAAAAAAGAATTTGGTTTACTATGACCACAATATATAGCATTATTCAAACAGAGGACATAGGATAAAATCTGCCCGCCCTGCAGCCACCTATGCCTGCTTCTCAATAACTATGGTCATCTAAAGTCATGGGCTCCCAACATTTCTTTACCCCAGAAGGCCGGCTTTACCAGCAGCCAATCCCCTAAGATCTACCAGTCCAGCATAAACACCGCAAACCTAGACATCTCATTTTTATCCTGCAGTAACAAACCTCTCCTTTTCTTGTTGTCACACAACCACTAGACATCACATCACAACTCTCCCTCTGTCAAGTACACAATCAGAATCAACTGTAGAAAATAACTTTTTTATTGCTTCCTACACTCTTTGAGGTCCACGTGGGATCATTCACCAGCACACCAGAAGACCGAAACCAGCACACCCCTGTCAAAGTGTTGAAATTGCTAGGTTCAGTTGGTTTTGAGATACACAGTTCTGACCATAAACAACTTTGACATTGTTTCTGCATGCTTGCTTTTATCATGATATTTCAACCAAAAGCCAATGTAAAATAAGTGAATTGGCACCAACTTTTTCTGAAAACGCAACATGGGATTTATTCTTACAAAGAAAGAAATTCTGTTAATGAAATTTGTCAATACAAGTGACTGTGTTTGTAAAATAACACTGCCTTCATAAAATGGTGACTGAGCATTCAGCAGCACTCAGCTGATTTCCTACATCAATGGCCTAAAAAGTAGATTACAAGATGGACTTGCAAAATTTATTAATAACACTTCTGCATTGAAATATTGAAGACAGTTTTGACAGTTTTTGACAGTTTTATTGACTTCAGCCGCAAGGCCCACAAGACATGGCGAGCTCATATATAAAACAAAGTAAGACACTTGCGTAACTTC
>JGI24159J19872_10003292_pt1 | contig 20005 bp, 12 predicted proteins | sample Ectturendosymbi4_FD_19872 | JGI IMG/M metagenome (IMG submission 19872) | reverse complement strand
CGTGTATGCCTAAAAATGTTGGTGCTTCGTACCCCCTGTTGCGGTGTTTGGTACCCCCAAGGGGTACGTGTACCCCCGGTTAAGAACCACTGGTCTAAGGGTTGACTACATTTCTCAAAAAGCATAGCGCCGACTTAGGGCTACTACGCTGAGACCCCTGTCTCGAAACTTGTAATGCTTTGTTATTAGTCCTCATTTCGCACGGAATGTCGCATATGCAGCATGGCTAGAAAAAAAAGATTGTTAAAATACCAAGTCACCACTTGTAGCTCAATCTGTGGTTCATAACGTTGGTCGCGTGTTACAAAAAGACGAAGTCATCTTGTGTATTGTCGCAAGAAAACACAAAAACGTTTCCCTTACGTTGGTGCAGAAAATAAAGTATGTCTACGACACGTAGATTAACGTCGCGCGGCTGCATGCGAAAAAAATTACTAGCGGAAGATTCTCCACCTCCTATGAAACTTCTGTTTCATTAAAGTTTCACAGCCTTGCGTTTTACAAAATCTTGTGATTTCGATCCCGCAATTTTTTGTGGATTTATGTGAGCCATAGCCACAGAAGGACATACGGAAAAAACGACCCTGCTATGATTACTAAAACATGCAGAACGGGTCAAGATAATCGTATGAATGATATCATGAAGAGCATGCCGTGCATTTAAGTGGATTACATGGTTGAACAACTGTGTTTTGGGTGCATTCTATTTTACATAGAAGTGGACACGCAATTTATTATCAATCTTTAGACTCAGAGTATAACAACGCCACCCTAAACAAATATCCTTGAAAACGATAAGAGCGGAGTCCGTGTCGGGCAGACAAGTCTACCTTAATTACACGGTGGGTTTCTCAGGGCACAAGTGTAAAGATTGATGCAAGAGGCTAAAAACCTAAATGGCTTGAAATATAAATGTTTGTGCGATTTTTAAATTACAGTATTTTGAAACTCTCCTTCCAAACGCACATGCACACAAGCCTTTCAAATTGAACATGATACTTTACGTGTTCACCATACATCAAAAACGGACACGTTTTCCATACCGCCTAAAACAGGCAAGCCAAAACCCGTGAGCAATCAATTTGGTGTGACGTGCTTTGCCGTAAAACTTTCAAAACAAAGTCTGCAATGGCATCTCTCGCTAAGAGAGATAACTTAAAAAGACACACGAGCCTGGAGTCTGTCTCAACCCTTGAAACACAAATGAGTAGGAAAAATTCCGAAAATTAAGAGCAAACTTCACGTTCGTATCGCTCAGCCATGAAAATAAAAAACATTTTAAGTGAATCAGAACGCAATTCTCTCAATGGCCGCCACTGTTAATGATTTCTGCATGTCTATTTATTTTTTTGTACAGTTGCAGTTAACACGTTAATCAGAAATAAAGCTTTCGGAAGTAGTTCACTAAACATAGCCCGGTACCATATATTGCCCGCAGCAGTTACGATGCCTCTGCCTCGACATATATGCGAAAGGAGAAAAACCAACCGAAAGCCAAGATGCTGTTAACATACCTTTGGCCATCATAACTGTAGGCACCAAGAAACGCTACTGTTGCAAACAGAACCGCTACTGTATCTGCTGCGTTTTTAAGAAACTTTCTTTGTCGTTGCTCCGTTCGTGCGAAATATGCTTTGACAAATGCTGTGACTGATGCAGCTCAAACCGAGCTTCGAAAACTTGCCAAACGGTAGCCTTTCTGTGAATTCATGTGTATCCGCATCGAACCATTTAACGTTTGCAGATTTAACGTGCTTTCGTAGTTGGTTTCGAAACCTTCTTCAGTTTTCCAAACTCTACTCAGTTGGGTGCATGAAAGGACGTTACATATCATTTCTGAAGCAGAAATGCAAACTTTGCAACACCCAGCAGTTTTCAGCTCTTTTAGCACGATCTCCCCTTCACCCACTGAAAGAAAAAGCAGTTCATAAGCTCAGATTCAACCCCAAACTTCGAACGTACGTAACCATCACGCGCCGCATTTTTTTCAGTAGCAAAAAAGCTTTTTCGGTATTTAAACATTTGCTACGTGTTTGACTTATCACGCAAAATCAAAGGCAGGTGCAGGCGTTTGTGTTGCGCTGTGTCAGTTATTAACTGAGTTGAACTGTTGGACTTGTGCCAACCGGGTTCTCTCACGGGCATTCGAGCCAGCAGTCCTACTTTACTGGGTTCGGAAAAAGATAGTGACGGTATAGCGCTTTTAGTTGTTTTGCGTTTACTGGTTCATTTTCTTTCAAAAATGGAGTAAGTCGAGCATGTAAACCGGATGCGAACGGCAAAGTGGTGACTCGGCCTGTATTTGCAAATTTCACCGAACGTTAAGCACGCACCTCGGATCCCAAATATGATGAGGTAGGACGGCACGACCACGTAGGCGAGGCTCATTCCAGCGTACGCAAACACCATCATCCAAAACGCTGGTAACTTGAACAGGGTCCATTCAACGGCTTCATTGACAGCGCGGTTAACTCGGGCGCACGCATGACTCACAGGCGAAGCCGTGCGGTTTGACCTAAGAAGTTATCCGCTTAGCAAGGCCAGTTAAACGGCGGATTTGCTCCAGAAAAATAATGACCTGGAATTCCTGACGCCAAATGCAATTTTCAGCGCGGGCGAAAACAAGTGACGTGTGTTTGTATTTTGCTTGCTGGATTTTCAGCGCTATTAAATGCGTTATTGAAAACGAATCGATTCCCTCTTAAGGTTTTTTGTCCTGGTGTACAATCGCCCGACTTAACGACATTTGCTTTATCCAGGGGTTCCCAACCTGGGGTACATGTAAGGCTAGCAGAAGATGAGAAAAATATATTTACATATTATTTATTTGCAAATATTTATACATATATGACTGTGCATTATTATCAAAAATCATTATATGCTTATTGTTAAATATGTCTATGAATAATCATGATAATATATTTTGTCATAGGAAATTTTAGGGGAACATTTTCATCTGTCAACAACCTGAAGGGGTACATTCTTATTTGTCGAAATGCTGAAGGGGTACATGGTCAGAGAAAGGTTGGGAACCCCTGGCTTGATCAATTAAAATGCATGTACGGATCAAAAAAGGAAACTGGAGCGAGTCAACAAACAGTAAGAAGGCAAGTTTACATGAAACAAGACAAGTGCACATTAGCAGTGGCCATTGGACTGAACCTGAACTTAATCAGGGCCAATGGCTCCATCACGGGCATGCCTCCTCCGCACACCTGTTATTTCAGTGGCCGTTGCACTCAACTTACCTTGTTGCGGAAGAGTTTTCGTCGTCAAGGTCATTGCAGTTGGTTGCAGCACTACTTCTCTCGTCAACAGCATCCGTGCTTGTGAGGCGCTCGGTCGGAAACAAAGCGCCGATCACAGTGATGTTAAGAAAGATTCCGGACAGAACCTGCAGCGAATTGATACATAACATTAAACTGAATATATTGCAGGTGTTTGCATGGGACGTACACTCTTGCACATATGTTGGATTCGCTTATTTGGTGCCCCCTCGGCTTTCTGCAGCAACTAACTTTGACAACTGACAGAAATGTCATCAAACGCTTTTTACAACAACCTATTTGAGTACAGGGACGCCGGAGAGCATCCCATTGCCCCCCTGCCTTTTCAAAGGGGGGAAACGGGGGCGGAGGTGCCTTTTTATAAAATTATCATAGGTAATTTCATGGTTTATCAAGATCGAATTGAAACAAATTCTTGCACCTATTCGCGCACCCATAAACTGCAGAATGTTGTTTTATAATGACTGTTATTGTTTTTGAGGTCAACGTTGTTGCTGAACAGAAACAAGCATAATTGGTAACGACTTTTTTGTTTTTGTAAGTTTCCATTGCCCTCAACTCTTTTATTGCCCCCCCCCCTGCCTCTACAGCTGTGCCGGCGTCCCTATTTGAGTAGTCAGTTAAGCACTTTTCCTACGTCGCGAGACACAGACGGAAGTTATAATTGTCACTGATGCAAGCAAAGTTTCCTTAACGTTTTCAACGGAAGTCGATTTATGCACCTGCAAAGCGCCCCTCCATCCGTAGGTGTCAATCAGCAGTTGAAGGAGTGGACAAATTGCAAGTGGGACGGAGCCGAAGCCGAAGTAGCCCAGTTGAAAGATGAGGTTTGAATATTTGGCCTCGTACTTTCCACCAAGCACGATCACTTGAATGGCAACAGGTGACAAGCACAAGCCTAACAAAACAACAGATTTCGGCCAAATATTAATATGACTTTCACAGCACCCATGGCGGCCGTAAACTTGGCTAATTTCTTTCGCAGTTGAATGAAAAAGTGTCACATTTTTAATGAGATTATTAATATTTTTTTCAAATCAATGTTGATTTGCACAAGATAACAACAGATGATAGAATTCAATGCAGGATACCTTCAGAGCCGTGGCAGCAAAAACCCTATACTTTACCAGCCACAGTCTTCTTTCTGAGCAAAGTTGCTCTTAAGCGACTCTTGGCAAGTGCAATGCAACCCAACTTTTCCCTTGCATATTCAAGCCTTGTAACATAGGAAACATCTGCGGTTCAGTTTCATTATGCTCGCTCTTCTACTATTTTCGGAGTGTCACCTGTGGTAAGCGGTGCCCGTATCCCCTTGCCTACGCCGCGGGCCACGTGACTACTTCCGTAGTGAATGCTGCGTCGGTGGCGAGTCGGTGGCAGGGCCGAGCGTGAACCTTTCCCTTGCATCCGTTCATTAATGCCGAGCACGCCGCTGGACAGTTGTTGAAGTCTCCCGGACAGTTGTAACTAGACCGTAACCTAGACTGCGTCAACCAATGGTCGGACAGAATGAAAGTCGCAAAAAATTTTCACTGCAGTAAACAGGGACGCCGGAACGGTGGTGCATGTCGGCGGGCACTGCCTCCCTGCCCTTTGAAAGGGGGGGGGCAACGGGGGCACAGGTGCCCTTACATACGTAGTTTCATGATTGTCAAGATCGACTTAGAAACAAATTTATTGCAGCTATTCGCGCACACACAAAAATTCAGAATGGTTTTCAATAATTTCGCTTATTAGTTTTGAGGTCAGCAATGTTGCTGAACATATGATGCGAAAAGAATGAATATCATGGGTGCGCTTTTACGCTGAACTCAAGCAAGCAGTTTTGAACTTGCGGTACGTCTAAACCATGGGCATCCGCACAGGGGTCAAAACGGGCATTTGCCCCTCCCTGGAAATTCGGACATTTGCCCCTCCCTGGGAATTCGGACTAAGAACCAAAACTTTCTAGAAAAATTGACGTCAGCAGCTCAATTCCGATTAATTGATTTATTTCTTGCAATGGCAGTTTATTTGCCGCTATGACACTCACACCGCGTAAGAGGCAAGTTCACTGTTCTAGTGTCTGTGGTGAACTTGGAAGTTCACTCATGTCCACTCCTTTGCCTACAGAGGCAGGTTGCCAAACTTTCGAGCGGATTGTTTTACTGTAGGTCTTTATTGTGTGACAATAACACGACAACAAACCTAATGTTCACTTCAAATTACGATATTAGGCGTTTTGCCGCATGTGACTGTTAAACGCAGACATCTTGGCAAGTAATGCAGCGAGACAGTGACTGCTGATAGCGGAAAGCAAGGACGCCGGAGAGAGGAGGCATTGCCCCCTGACCTTTCAAAAGGGGGACAACGGGGGCGAAGGTGTCTTTTTCATAACAGCATCATAGGAATGATTTTATGGTTTATCAAGATCGAATTGAAACAAATTTTCTATAGTTTCTTTTATTATTTTTGAGGCTAACATTGTTGTTGAACAGTAGCAAGGATAATTGGTACATATTTGTTTGTGTTTTTACAAGTTTCCATTGCCTTCAACTTATTTACTGCCCCCCCTGCCCTACCGATGTTCCGGCGTCCCTGGCAGTAAGTCATGATTTAACTGACGCAGCTCACAGTCACACACGATGCAGATGCAGTACGTGGGTGACAAATCTTATTACATCAAGCACAATGAATCGCTTTGGCAATTCGCAGAGACTGTAGCGGTAACGTTGTTTCGGCTACTTGCCAAATAACGAAACAAGCTTGAACCTCTTTCGGCATGCACACCATGAAAACTTGTACTGATGGCAACAGTCAATTGATTACCTGGGAAAAGTCCAGCAAAAACTGCTAAAGTTCCCACACTGCAGCCAAACGAAGATATGAAAATAGTGATTCCCCCAATAACGCCAAGACCCATTGTTGTTTTGCGAAAACCGAAACGCCTTAAAAAAACTGGAGTAATTGCACCTGAAAAATAAACGAAGGCTTTTCGCAACACTACACTTTAATTGAACATCACAACAAAACTACTGATGCATAATTAATATTTTTTTATATAACAAAATTTTAAAAAATGTACAAAATCAACATAAACCTTATCTGATGCGCGTGAAAATTTCACACAGTTATTGCATTGGACATCAAATAAAATTATGCTGAAGATATGAAAAACGATCAGACAACATTAATAAAAATAATTTTCCCTGGGGCAAAAGAAAGATGTTGAATAGCCAATGCATGAATGCACTTTAAAAAATTAGCGAAAAGTACCTTGCCACTTTTGGCATGCAACTATAAAGCAACGAATTACACAAAGTATGTTACAGAACTAGTGAAAAACAGATGAAAGTAACTCATGTAAAATTTTTCTAACCTAAGGCTGTTGAAAAACTCCAAATCAATGTTTTGTCTTCTAAATGAAATGATCGCCATCTAGCAGGTCGAAACAAGAACACCATAAAATGCGCATTTAATATACATANAGATAAATGTACGTCACTCACTAAGGTTGAGCATAATATGGAAAGCACCTAANAGATGTTTGGAGTCAGGTGTTATGACGCATTTTAGAGCTTTGAAACCAACTTAAAGAACGTGGAATAATCCCATTGAATAAATTAGAAANGTTTAGCAGCTCATTGCAAGGTATGTTTCATTAACCACCAGTTAAGATCAACTGTTGTGGAACTCCATCGAAACTACAATGAAAAAGCGTCAAATCTCGAGCAGCGAGCAACGCAAAAGGGGAAAAATTAATGTAAGGAGAATTACGTGACCAAAGGTCACGCGACTGAATCCAACGTGGCGTTTCAAAGGCTGACCGCGGCAAGGTGTCGCACTGCATTCGGCAGAAAAACGTACAAAAATCGAGTGTAGAGGAAGCAACCAATTGATTTATCTCCCATCGTTACATAAGTCTGAATAAAACTTATTTCAAAACGCTTTGTCACCCGAACGCAGTCCCGGGTCGCACTGTGCAAGAGCAAGAACCATTGTTGCAGGCAGCCACAATGCTGCGTCGCCTTGAACGACCTACAGAGAGAGTCGAACCACCGACCCTCCGCGTAACAGCAATAATTGAGAATGGTCCCCTGGGCCCCCACCTAGCTACGCCTGTGAACCAACCATGGGTTTACTTTTGTTCTTGATAGGATGTAGAAGTTCCATTTGCAATGTTGAAACGCAGCAAATAGGTTGGCAATCTCGTCTTTTGTTTGTAAAGCCCATTTTTGTTTTCATGTCCTAGCGTATGAACTTTCGTTACCAGAGGGCTAACATTCAGTGTTGCCTCTAAGAAAATTGTACATTGAGCAAATGTTTGTTGTGTTGCGCACTCAGCGCATGCGATTGCGCAACCACGCAGACACACAATCGGTGAAGCGTTGCAATCGTCAAAAGGGCTATATGCGATATACTGTATATACAGCATTAAATTTGGAATGTTGGAAGTGCGCAAGAATGAGATAGCACTGCGCAAATTGTCTGATGATATTGCGCGTTTGCGCACCTCAGAGGGAACACTGGTAACATTGCGCTTGCAACCAGAAAAACATTTGACGGGGCTGTCGCGGCATCATTGGGAAGAGCCGAGTTCAGCCAGAGTCGCAGCCAAATTTTACCAAAACAACGTAAGCCAGCACTTACAAACAACATAACCTCCAACACTGAAAATCCAAAGCTCATCTACTGTATAAAGGACATCTCCTATTGCATTTTGAAAGGGTGTTGGCTAACTACCGCGTATTTGTAGCTTTAACAGCAATTAAGGTCATATAGGTGTTCTGATATCATGCAAAATGAAGATATTCTTTTATGGAAGGTAAGGAGAGTCAATTCTACACAGCACTGGCAAACAATGTTAAAATATATAAATGCAATTTCTAGTCAATTCACATCTGCACTTACTGGCAAAAGCGTAGGCAACATACATCAACGCGTTGATCAGAGACACAGAAGCGTAATCAGTTCCAAACTCGCGAATTATATGTTCATAGAACAGCGTGAAACATTTCATAAAAGATCCTGCGATTCCGCATCCCACAATTCCTCCAATCGCTGGTTTCCAGACATCATTTCGTCTTCCAACGAACTTTCCCATAACAACACAGTGTCCTCAAATCCTAGTGAAGTTCTTGGGACAGCGCGTTTATATGCAAAACATCGACCGTTGCCACCTGTATACAGGGTCTTCGAGAGAATTTTACGAAGACCTATACCGGGCCCACTAGTAATTTTGGGTTTCATTACAGAAAAATTTAGCGTGCATATGCTTTCATCCTCGCGGGCCCGAGTAGGATGTACCTCTTGCACCCCCTCTCGTAGACCCTGCCTATATGTCCACTGAGCGCGTAGCGAATAACGAAAGTTTTTGCTACAAAGATGCCTGATTCTAAGCAGCTCACATGCTTCCAAGCAGATGCTTGCGTTTGTAACGGGTAGCGGCTGTTCACACTCTAATTTAACACCGCCAGTGACGCCACTGGGCTCAATCATTTCAATATCCTACTTTTCAGGCTTTAAGTTAATCAAATTTCAGGCATAAACACCAAAAATAGACACAAGACTATGTCTTGTCTGTTCAAACTTTTAGATAACCTACACCTGCAAAAAAAGACACGATTTTGTTTGATTTTGATAGAAACTAGAACGTACAGATGTAACTGTAAGTTCCTTTACCAAACTGTTTGTCATAAAAAGAACTCTTGCCATCAATGAATCATTCTACTTCTTTCCAGCCTAGGCTACTTCCGCTTTACCACAAATTGATCTTCTGACAACGTAAATCATCATATTTGACTATTCAAAAATACTGTATGGTTCTCTTCACATTGGTTTTGACTAGCCCAGTTAGATTAGCGTATACTGTTCTCAAAACAGGCTGCAGCCTGCCGTCTGAACTGAACCTCTGATCTGTACAGTGGTATTTTTATTTTATCCGTCCAACCTCGCAAACATGTGCAATTGTTGTTACAACCACCATTGTTTCGACAAAATCCTCTCCCATTTCACACAGAAAACCTCATGCAAGCTGACAAGGTAGAAAGAAAATTAAATGACGACCTGGATTCAAGCCAAAAGGCAACTTGCAAACAACAATCTTGCAAAAAGTAGTGAAAACAAGGAAATTAATGCTTGCAATATGAAAAGCGCTGTCAATATCAAATTTGTAGCGTGAACATCAAACATTAAAAAAATTTCTGAAAACATCAAAAGTGAAATCTCTGCTGACCTGTGACAGCCTCTCATGTTGTGGAGCGTCTACGTCTTCATCATTTGAGCTAGCTTTTGTATTATGTAATCCACCGCAGCTAGGCCGCAGTCGCACTAGATCTCGGAGCGTCGACGTCATTACGTTACCACAAAAGATTGTGCGTATAGTACGCGCGTCTCACAATCTGTATACTTGTGTGTGCGTGTACATGGCCACGTGACCGTTTTGATCGAACCTGTTCTTTTCCGGAAACGGTCTTTTGTGTTTCTGCACTGCAACCTCAAGCCACGTGGGGTTCACCAAGAGCCTTTTTTGTCACAGTTATAAAAATAACTGACACGGCCACAAGCAAATAAAATGAACAGGGCCTATGAGAGAGGGGTCCAGCAGGTTACATTATTCCGGGGCCCGACAGCTACGGAGGGGCGGAGACTGAAGGAACATTTGCGTGTTTGTTACTTACAAATTCGGAATAATGTAGCGAAATTCACCCGGTGATAAAACGGGTTTTGCCTAAACGATTTTGTAAGCTGGTGTGATGGATTTTAATGTTAATTGCTGGCAGTGCATTTTGCTGATATGATGCATTGATATTATTAGCAGTAATTATTTTTGTTGAACTTGAATGTTTGCCTACTTTGTCGAATTTAAGACATTCACGATTACTGTCCCGGTGTGTCCATTGAACTGAATTTTCCTTTACGTCATTGATTTTCAAACAAATCTTTAATAACAACTCTCTCCAATAAACCAAGAGTTTCAAACAAAAGAGATACTTCACGTGATATTTGAAGGAAAACATGCCAGTTCACAATAAAATCTAATCTAACAACAGTATCCCTCGAATGTCGCGCATATTTGTAAGATAACTAATAAGTTTAAAATTAACAAGTGACTGCAGTGCAGGACGCAAGTGCTTATGGTGCACCGCAGCGATGTGCTGTGCTTTTTTCTGATTGTTAAACTTGCGCCGCAAGCAGCTACATGCTCTAACACTAACTAATCGAATGTTAGTTTAGGATTAGCGGACATACCCAGAAATCTAAAGATTTCGAAACCATGCAGGAGAAACTAACCACTTGCAGTACTTCGACAGAATGCTTTAAAGCAGTGGTCGCCGGCCTGTGGCCCGTGTTGCTATTTATTGTGGCTCGCGGTCAAAAATAAAAGCAAAAGTCGGTTGACAAAATAGTTCGTTCTGTCCCTTCATTCTTATAATAACCAGGCTCATTTCAAGGATACAGTTGCTTAATGAGATTGCGGTTTCATTTCACTAGCAGCGTTTTATTCAACCTCGATCGACTCCATTCATTCTAAAACTGCGGAATTTTTTCTGATTTCTTCCTTGATAAGATTCTACTATGAACATTTGAAAGTCATGTTTAGAAAATGGTAATAATAGCACATTACTTGAACACCGGTATGTTTTAACATAACATGTCATATGATCAATAAACGTACACTTTTTGCTGAAGTTTGATGCACATTTAATTAGCCTCAATTTTTATTTATTTCAATATAATTTTGCAAGTATTAGGGGCCCACATGGGTTTTGTTCCGCCTATAACGATTTCTCTTGGAGGCCCTGCTGATGAATCTCAACCTGTATTCGGTTGGCAGCAATCAGCAATAAACCTGGATCGTTGTTCGTTCCTCCGTTTGTAATTGCGGACTTCTTTCAACGAAGCTACCCTAGGCTCCACTGGAATGACTGGCACGTCGTAACTGCGTGGGACAACTTCCGGAGATTTTCCGTCGTCACATTTTATGCCGATCACGTTCCTCGCCATCATCCTTGCGGGAACGCATAGGCGTAGCCAGGGGGAGCCAAAGGGGCCATGGCCCCCCCAAATTTTTGGAAAATATAGTCATTTTGTGCTTTGAGAGGCGTTTTTCCAAACAAAATAGCGTTATTCGTCCCCTCCAAATTTTTTGCCCCCCCAAATTTTTGGACTGGCTACGCCACTGCGGGAACGTGTCTTCATTCAACACCATTTACAACTTTTCAGCACCATCGAATCTCAAGGTGTGATGGTTGATCTTTTGTCTGCACGCCCAGTGTGTGGACCGCTGTTCCTGCTGGACCCACTGGATGTTTTCTTGACGACCTCACAAGGGCGGACAAGGGGGTTGATCTCCCCACTAAAACCTCCGAAAGTAACTTTATTCACCATGATTTTGTTCAATTCGAAGAATAGCATTCGCGACGAAAGGCCGTTTTACCGTCCACTGTTTTGTTACAGCAATGTAGTGAAGGATACTACTTCCCTCTTACAGTAGCTACCCCGTAATGAGATTTGACTACCTAATATTACTGAAATCGCCCCCCTTAACCTTACTGGCTGGACGCGCCCCTGCAGCCTCATCTGTTGTTTTTGTACCGCCTGGACTATCGTTTGATTTTGTCGCCGTTTGTGTTTAACTTTAATTTGTTACGACACTTCATGAGCGCCTTTTTGTGTGTTCTTAGAGTGTTTGTTTTGCTCTACTCCCACTGCTGCTGTCCTTGTACCGATTTTGGCCAGTAGTGAGAGTTTTTTTGGTAATGCCCAGCTTAATTTCGACCTAAGAGCTATTTCCTCATCGACACGCTGTCACAGCCATGGGTGTCGTAAGGATATTTTCCAGAGGGGGGGCAGCAGGGGATTTTCCCAAACTTTTTTCCAGGGGGGGGCCAAAAGTAATGAAATTTGGTTTTTACCCCTCGAAATTGAAAAAACAACTTTTTTTTGCTAGTAAATTCAAAATCCAGGGGGGGCTTTGCCCCCCTGCTCTCCCCTTCCGACGCCCATGGTCACAGAACACACGCATCTGTACGCTCTGCAACGCGTAGACACCCAAGCACGGTCAACCGTTGCAGCCAAGCCGCACGCGTTTGGATCTAGCTTATCAGCCTGATGGTCTTCCCGTACCACGACGTTGTTCTCACCTTGTCGCTCTGAGCCCATCATTTCTTTCAGAAGGTAACAGCAACGTACCTCAAACCAGGGGTGGATCCAGGAGGGGGCGATAACCCCCTGTAAAACTTACGAAAGTAACATTTTTCACCATGATTTTGTACAATTCAGAAAGACACTTGACTGCCAAATATTACTGAAATCGCCCCCCTAAACTTACGAGCTGGATCCGCCCCAGCGTTAAACCAGTAGTACGTGACATAAAATCTTTCCGCTCATCACAACCATTGTCACAACTATCACATCCAGCACCTGTACTAGCAGCTGTCTCGACGTAGTCGATTTATCTCTCACGCAGGGCCACTGAGCATGACTTTCACCTTGCAGCGAACTCAAGTGGACCTCTGGTCGCACGACACGGAAACACTCCTCGTCTCACTGCACTTCCGTCGTTTAAGTGCTCCAGGCACCCCCAAATTGAAGTGTAAAACACTATGAATCAGTTGAGTTTGTCAAATTTTAGAATGTCAAGACCCCCTGCATAAACGTAAAGCCTCCCTATTGAAGAATTTCTGGTGACGTTTCCGGGCTTTGCGCCCCAGTCATCCAACTCGTTTGTCACTAAACATGCCCGACTTTCAAAATTTCTACTTGGATATAACCCAAGCCTCTCCCAATAATCCCCTCTGTTCACCACCTCGCACCACTCATCGCCTGTTGAAACCAGACATTCGTCTGTACCTGCCACCTTGTTCAACCCTCGCCTTTCCCCCCACTGGTACTGTACACTCGCCGCAGATACAATCAGGGGCGGATCCAGCGGGGGTGCGATCGCCTTCCTAAAACCTAAGAAAGTAACTTTATTTACCATGATTTTGTACAATCCAGAAAACAACAGTCGCGATATAAAGGCATTTTGTCGTCGATGGTTTTTGTCACAGCAGTTTTGNGAAGTACACTCCATCACTCTCTTGGGGTAGCGACTAGCGAAGGTGTTATGAGACCTGACTACCAATTGTTACTGAAATCGCTCCCCGTAAACTTACTGGCTGGATCCGCCCCTGGATACAATACACGCTTCCCACTCCCAGCAGCTGCCCCACACGTTTCAGGTTTTCGGGCGCTTTGGAATCTACATCTATAACAACATAACACATCCGCACATTTTCAGCCGCGCTCTCTACAGGTTGGCGAAGCAACGGCTGAAAAACGGCTTCGTCAGACAACAGTATTTGCTGAAAAATAACCAATCGGATCCGTGGGCGTTGGAATGAACTGTGGAATTATATTGTAACATCCTGTGTACAAGCATGCAGTGCCCACGGAACGACAAGGGAGAGCTACCCAGACATTCGATGGCCATTTAACGTTAGGAAAGCTTGGTTACACCGCAATCCGATGACTCTGCGATTTACAGGTAAACCCGTCAGGAAGCAGATTTGATGACAAGTTTATTTGTAAACAGACAGCAAGTTTCAGGTATAGGAGAATGGTTCTGCCATCACGTTATTATTATTCGACGTTAAAACCGAATAATAGGTCAGATAAAGGAACTACAATCATGATGATGAACATTTTTGCAGCAAAATATGTTAGCCTCCATTAAAACCTTCTGATTTTGCATGGTTATTGTTAGTAAGTTTGGCTGCAAAAAAACTTAAACCATGCTCTTTTTGACTGCGCGAATTGGATGTAGGCCTAATTATTATATATATCAGATAAAAAGAGCGAAGTTCTGTCAACCAAATTCTTATCGGGCAAAACTTGTTTTGTTTCAAAACGTGCTTATTTTTTGGTTCAAGAAGATAGTAAATCTGGATATACTATTGTACTTGCAACAAAGCTAACAGATAAACGTATATGCAGAAGAGACACGACCGCTTAGAGGCCATCCAGATGTTAACAGTTGCAGTACGGCACGCATTTTGAAAGCAAAAACAGCATATTCAACGCCACAGCAAACTACAGCAAAAATACCCGGAACACAGTATAAAACTACAGCATAATAGTTCGTTTACTACCACTTGTCACTGTAGTGAACTTAAAAAGTTTTGCTGCAGAGCTTAGGCGTTTGCAGCAACACCAAGCATGTAATTACATCGTTAGTTGCTTATGGCAAAAGCAGCTGTTTATTTCAAGAATACCGTAAAATGTAGCCCAAATGCCAACCGCTGAAGCTCTTGTAAGCGCAGCATTTGACACAGCCTCCCTGTCGCCATAGGCGGCAACTCGCACAGTTCCGACGCTCGCTGCAACAGCAAAGCACCTAACAGCGCCCTTGAAAGTTCAATAAATGTCAATTCTTCGTTGAACACCCAGTCACGCGACGCAACGCATTTGCTCAGTCGACGCCGCGTCTGTAAAGAAACTTTTTTGTACGCGTAATCGTATACTAAACCGCCAGCGCGGCACAGGCACGCTGCCTGTTGAGCAGTGGCTGCAAGTTGCCTTCCATGCCCTCCATGTAGGAGCAGGACAAAGCAATCGACTAGCGCGTAGAGTGGACTGCTGCAATGGTTTGTATCCAGCTGATTGTATTTGCTAACAACAAAATGACAAGCTTAGCAAGGACAAAATTTTTTTAAGTTTCAAATGTCTTTGCATTGTTTCGTTGGCCGTTTTGCATATGAATCACAAAAAGTCTAGTAAGGTTCAGATTCAGTATACGCGGTTTACCAACACGAATGGTTGCAGCATCTGTCTCCGCTTGTATGCACCAACGCAATCTCCATTTCCACGTTTGTTTTTGTGCAGAGTGGTGTCATTGGCGAACCCCAATAAGCAAGAAGCACGTAATCAGCGACTATGCATTGAACAGGAGAAACACAAAATATTTCCAAATAAATTGAGTGCAAGAATGGATAAATTGGCTCTAACTTGAAAATGATTGTACATTCAAATAACTGTGACAAAAAAGCGCGTGTGAAGATGTTTTGCTATAATTTCAGAAATAACTTATCAGCAAACCTACTTGACAACCCAAGGTAACATATAATCACATTTAGCAATATAAGTAGAGGGCACAAGTACTGCGCAGGTATACTAATGCGGCCATCAAAATTTTCAAAGATCAGACAAAACGCGCAGTTGTTTCATGTAGAAGCCAACCTCAAAAGTGTTCCAGAGTTTAAATGATAAAATAATCTTTCTGCTCTCTACAGAAACGGCGGTCTTGCGAACCACAAGTACAAACAACGATGGAATGTCGTATGGCAAAAGGATAAAATCTATTGCACACCGACTTTCCGTCGCCATTCAGATTCAAACAAATTTAATTTTGATAAGTCCACGAGAAAATGGATTTCAAAAACAATAGTGTGCGAATCGGGAACAAACAGTCGCCACGACATTATTACATTTTTGTGATATCAGGCAACAGTTTCGAGGAAGAGGTACGTCATATGTGTTTTGCGATTTGCCAAAGATATTTAAATCCAGTTGCTAAACATCCACCACATCTTTTGAGAGACTTTGGGGACTTAAGTCTTCTCTGCAATTTTATCTGAAATTTTACTTGGGTCACCCCACTGAAAATACTTTCTATACATTTTACATTCGCGCAAAATCACCTGTGAAAAACGAATTGTCTAAAATTAAATATCCAGCAATTTAGCACATAAATACTTTCATTCCTAAACTCAGAAGAAACAGCAGATGGTGTTTGGGACTTGGGGTTTACTGGGAGTATATACAATTATGACTCATGATGTATGTACCATCCAGAAAGACTCTGTGGAAAGTTAATGAAAGTTCTCAAGGGGGTTTCACGTAACGCTTACCTTGTTAAAACCCGTGAGAGATTTGAACATGTGAATGCGTATGAGGTGGAAAAGACAAACTGAAGGTGAGCATACCGTGCGCTTGAAATGCTGGTATTAATAGTGCGTGATGCGAAGTCAGCTGGTAGCTCAACTGTTACAAACATAGGATATTTTTCCTCTGGTTAAACGAAATCGCACTGGAGGGATAATTCAGTCCTGAGTCAATTTGGCCATCTTTTTAATTTGTTGAAATTCAGTTTGCTTTTTCATTCGAGGTTGTTGAATTGTGCCCCCTTGCCCCTCGTCGTTACGCCCCTGGAGGGGCGCACTGTGCAGCGGCATGCAGAATAAAATCTCAGGCAAAAAGTTGCAGGTTGGTCCAGATTCGAAGCATTGCCATTCAGCCTATTAATTAAAGTGTGTATTAGCAATTCCCAGCCTGTCTCCAACAATAGGAAAAGTTATATTTTTTGCTTAGCACTGTGTGCGTTATATAATATCACAGTTCAGCGATTGTATAATAGATATTTCGCACATAAAACCAAAAAGTTTGTCTGGAAGCAGTTTAAAAAGTACTTAACGTCATTCAGATTGTATTTCAACTAAATTGAAATTCTGAGTTCTTTCAACCAAGTTTTGACACGTTTCACACAAAATTAATGCCACTCAGATACTAGTCTATGCTGTCTAAACAACTTACAAAACAGTGTCAACAGTCTTTTGACTGAAAACCTTCATTATCCGTCAAAATTCAGGGCTGCCTAGGGAAACCACCTGAAGGGATAACGTAAATTAAGTCTCTGTAATATGAACAGAGATATAAAAGTACAATACTTTAAACCAGGGCTGCGGAACCGGATCCCGGAGCCGGAGCTGGGCATTTTGCCTGGAGTCGGAGCTCAAATTAAAAATCAGAAGGAGCCGCAGCCGGAGCTCAGTTCAAAATTTAGAACCGGAGCCGGATCTATGGCCATTTGAGAGGTAGCTCCGGGTCCCTTCCGAGATACCAACGGTTTTGCCAAATAGAGTTACTTTACCTAAAACAGTATTCTTTACAACACACTAAACGCGATTGTTACGAGCTACAACGCCAGATTGCATCAAAAATGTCAAATTTAAGATAATCGAAATAAAGACAGATTATTACACATTAATGGCAAGCTTACTGCGCCGCACGAAACCTTCCACTGAGCCGCAGCTTGGACATAAACGGTTTAGTCTTACTTACCACCCTCCCTCGCTCAACACGTGGTCGGTATGAACATTTCGTTTGGGTATTTTACTCGTGAAATCGGCGTAGGTTGGGTTGTTGTCTGAACTACTGCACTCAGCGCAGAATAGCAAGGCTGTGTCGACCGGGACCGCCACAAAAGTGCCTCCCTTTCCACCCCTCAAATTTTTCAGAACAATTTAAAATCAAAAAGATCATGTCTTGTGCTTATTTGATATACGGAATAATAATGCATGTTGAACATCAGAATCAAACACTCACGACTGAAATGTGTCCTATTTTTCATTCCCTATCATGGGTCTTACTTTTTCTGCTTGTTTTTTCTCAACATTCTCATCATTAGTCTTCCTATTTTTTCTGCCTTTACGCATGCATCTATGCACCTGGCATATTTCGTTAATTTTTTTTCCCTACGATGAAGGAAAACTCAAACCGCCAGAAATAATTGGCTTAACTTTGCCAGATAAACTGTTTGCAGTTTTTGCGTGTATCATAAACACTGGGTGATATCTGGAGATGAAAAAGTGTGGAGCAATTTTCGTTGATTAAGTGTTTTCTTAAATTTATTTTGGTATAGTGTAAACCAGATTCCATCCTTAATTCGAGTAAATGTACAAAGATAATTCTCTCGCAAAACGTTTTCAGTTCCATTATTGTTGCTATCGCCAATGCCAAAGGCTGTACTTGAATGCGCAGTGTTCTAAGAACCACAATTAGAGTAAGCGTTAATTTCTAATTTTTTTGATGATAAGTTTTTTTGTCGTTTGCAGTGGTATAATAATAGGCAATATTAATCTTTTAAAACATAATCACGTTACTTTTACATTTACGCTAGCTGCATTGAACAGACGCATTACGTAGTCGGCGTTAGTATAACTGGCTCCATGGCCAGCGAATCAACCGGGAGGTCATGTTTCAGTCAGTCTTGGTGTTCCAGAAGTTGTACTGAGAAAAATTTTGAAGAGCTTCAGGTGAGCTATAAAATGATTATTGCAGACTGAAGTGAATGTTGCACGCAAGAAACTTTAGTAGTGTTATGTTGTTCATACAGGCAATGACCATAAACGTTACAAGATCATTGATACAGGCAATATTACAATAGAAAAGCAACTACCATGGAATTGTACGGAATGATGTTCACTTCAGAACTCGATATGCAACATGTAAAAAAGGTTTTTGCAAAGTCCAATATTTTTGGGAGTTTAAGAAAACGCCTCCGTTCACATTAAACGCTGAACTTAGCGATTTTTTAATTTAAAGTAGGCTAGTTTGCTAACGCTCAGCATAGGGCTATAGACTCTGCTCACAAAACACTTGTTTATACACATATTGGAAAATTTTTCAACCAAGCATTGTGGTAGCCTCATGAAATATAAAAGAAAACACTACGAAAAATAAATGCATTTGACAAAAAAGCCTTCCTTTACAAAATGTTATTCCAGAATCTCGTGCCATGAAATATGCACTTACGAATTACGACACAGCCTACATCTGTCATTATTGAAAAAATGGCCGGTATTTTTACAAAACACATCTGGCAGCCCTACGTATATCTTGTAAGAGCACTGAGAGCTAGAAACTCCAATCTGTGCCAGTCTTGCACCCTTGTACTGCAAGCTCTCTGCAGCATTGAATTTCTTGCTCGTGTCACTTTCACATGCACTGGGTCAATATTCAGTTAGTCGCACAAAATTTTTCTTATCCCGCGCCCGATCCGACCCGCATTAAGTTCATCCCGAACCCGCTCCGCACGCATAGCTCTGCGGGTTTCCGCCCCGCAAATCCGGGTATACCCGCTCCGCGGAGGACTCTGATGATTAACGCACAAAAACGTGAGAGCATTGCCTGACTGTAAGCTGACTGTGTTTATTATTAAAGTTTTACCTTTTGCGTTTGTTTTGTTTTTCAAACAACGTCGGTGGATAAAAGCATCACAAGTTATCAGCAACAAAGAAGCAAAGAATGAATGGATCTAGGGAGTTCATGATCCAAAAACATTTTGTCATAATACACGTTCACGTACGTCAAAGTACATACCTTGTGCAAAATCTTTGTCTGCGTAAATGCAATCAAATCTAATAACATTTTCTTGCTAAAATGGTTTAAATTGTGTTTTGGTTGATAGAACTACCACCAGGCCCGTAACTAGGGTGGGCGCACGGGGCCGAAGCCCCCAATGCAAAATTTTGCGCCCCCCTGGAAAAATGTGTGGGGTATAATTCAAAACTATTGGACATAGTTTAAAAAATTTTGCGACCCTCTCAGAAAACTCTTTGCCCCCCCTGGTGTCCCAAGCTGGTTACGGGCCTGACTACTATCCATCTGGCATATGCAATGGCGAAACATCTTAGAAGTTCATTATGAATATCAGTTCCTTTGTGGAAACCAATTCACAATAGCAAAAAGATGGCAAAACAACTTTTCTCCATTGGCTCCTGAGTCCCAATGTTCCCGCACTTCTGTTATCTCTTTTCCTTAGTCCATTTCAAATCAGATACAAGGGCGTACGCAAGGGGGGAGTTTTGGGGTTAAAACCCCCCCCTTGAGATCCATATTTTCCAAAAACTTTATTACTTGCGCAAAGGAGATTACTTGTTTGTGCATACTTTTTGCTTGTTAATTTGTCGACTTAA